>JAEEGJ010003554.1_pt1 | contig 58837 bp, 43 predicted proteins | sample 8958761 | NCBI WGS metagenome assembly JAEEGJ01 (sample SAMN16246546, study PRJNA631951) | gut metagenome | biome: gut microbiome; feature: rumen; material: RS-attached | host: Bos | place: Iran: Karaj | collected 2018-10 | reverse complement strand
AGTCGAAGGTGGCGTTGTCTGCGGATGCATTGTCTGCAGTAGCGACGGTCTTCTTAACCTCTTCCTGTACAGGCTGGGCGACCTCTTCTTGCAGCTGCTCCTGCTCGAGTTTGTTTTCTTCGTTCATGTTAAAGTAAAGTTTTGTTTAACAAGTAATTAGACATTATTTATAGACCCCACGCGTACGCGAAGGGAGCGCAAAGGTAAACAAATAATCTTAAAATGCAAACAGAATCAGCGATTTACAGCATTTTCCGGCGGCGGAAAATAATGATGACCACAACCACCAGCGTCAGCATCAGCGAGATGATCATCAGGAAGTCCCAGATGCCGCCGATCAGAGGCAGCTGCACGTTCATACCGTAGATACTGGCCACCAGAGTGGGCGGCATCAGCAGCAGGCTCACCAGCGTAAAGATCTTCATGATCTTGTTCTGCTCTACGTTGATAAGACCCAGGACTGTATTCTGCAGATACTCCAGACGTTCAAAGTTGAAGTCGGTATGATTTATCAGGGAAGAAATATCTTTCAGCAACCCGGAGAGTTTGTCATTGATCTCGTCAGGCGTCTTCTCGCTCTTGAGCACGCTGGAAATCATACGCTGCTTATCCACGATGTTCTCGCGAACCATCATGGTGTTTTCCTGCAACTGGTTAATGTCGATCAGGAAGTCTTCGTTCACGTCCTCGCCCATGCTCACGCGGCGGCTGTACTGCTCCAACTCCTTGCTCATCAACTCAATCATGTCGGCGTCCAGGTCGATACGGTTGTCCAGGATGCCCATCAGCACGTGGAAGCCGGTCGGATAATAGCGGATGCCGGCGGTGATGCGCCGCTGGATGTCGGTAAAACTGCGCAGGGCGGCCTGCCGCACCGAGACTATGGTCTTGCCGCTCAGGATGAATGACACCGACTCCATCGAATAATTCTCCGGACTGGGAATAAGGAAGTTGGTGTTGATGAATATGGATGTATCGTCCTCGCTGTAGCGGGATGAACTCTCGATCTCCTCTGCCTGCGCACGGCTCTGCAGGGTGGTGTTCAGATAGGCCTCAACGGCCCGTTTTTCCTCCCCTTCAGGGTCGCACAAATCCAGCCACAGCACATTGTCGCGCTGCAGGGTGTTGAGGATTTCCAGATTGTTGGTGGATTCGAACTTCGATTCCTGGTTCTTGTAAAAAATTTCGATCATGACTCTCCACGGCTAAAGGGTTGATAACTGGGCTGATTAACCAACAGATATCAACTACCGTTCTCGAGGAGACGTCTTTACGAATTTTATGTTCAGAACAGAAATCATCTTTGAAATTGCGGTGCAAAGGTACGTTTTTTTTCTAAAAAACAAGATGTTCCAGCAAAATCTTGGCGCCTATGGCTATGAGGATTATGCCCGCTGCGATACCAGCTTTGCGACCCAGCACCTTCTCGAATGCGCGGCCGCCCAGAAGTCCGATTGCGGCCACCAGCACCGTAACGGCGAAGATTGCCCCGAAGGTGACGCCGAGTTTGACAGCAGGGAGCGCCATCATCGCCAGTGAGATACCCACCGCCAGGGCGTCTATGCTTGTGGCGATTCCCGCCACTACCAGCGGTCCGAAGTGCATCAGGTCGGCCTTCTCATCCTCTGCCGGACGGACGGCCTCGATTATCATCTTGACACCGATGAACAGCAGCAGGCCGAAGGCGATCCAGTGGTCCACCGATTCGATAAGTGAGAGGCAGGCGGCGCCCAGCGCCCAGCCGATGGCGGTGAATGCCGCCTGGATAAAGCCGAGCGTCAAATCTATCTTGAGATGGCCGCCAAGGCCAATATGTCCGCTTGCCGCACCGAAGGCCATGGTCACCGCCAAGGTGTCGGCACAAAGCCCGAGGGCCAGCAGAAATATCTCCAGATAAGACATTACATTGAGAATAATTGACGGTTTACTATCGCCTTGCCCAGTGTGAATTCGTCGGCATATTCCAGGTCGTCTCCGAAGGCGATTCCGCGAGCGATTGTGGATATCTTGATGCCGGCGGGGGTCAGCTGGCGGTAAATGTACAGAGCAGTGGTTTCGCCCTCCATATCGGTGTCGAGCGCCATAATCACCTCCTGGATTTCGCCCTGCCCCACTCTCTCCACAAGCGCTTTGATGGGCAGGTCGTCGGGGCCGACGCCGTCCATAGGGGAAATGACCCCGCCCAGAACGTGGTAGAGGCCGTGATACTGGCCGGTGTTCTCTATGCTGAGCACATCGCGCAGGCTCTCCACCACGCAGACTATGCTGCGGTCGCGGGAATGGTCGCTGCAGATGGGGCAGATGCCCTCGTCGCTTATCATGTTGCAATCGGGGCAGTAGCGCACCCCGCTGCGCATCTGGCTGATGGCGGAGGTGAACTTCTCTACATTGGCGGCCGGCTCGTGCAGCAGGTGCAGGGCATACCGCAGCGCGCTCTTGCGCCCCACGCCCGGCAGCGAAGAAATCTGGTCCACCGCTTCTTCCAGAAGTTTTGATTTATAGTTTTGCTTGTACATTCTCTTTGTATGCTTTTGCAGCTTTCTTTACCGAACCGTGCCTCTGGATAAGTTCCTCTGCGCTCTCGCGGTCAAGCGAAGGACATTCTTTGATGAGCGCCTCGGCCGCCTTTTCCAGAGCGCTGTCGGCTTTGGCGGATGCGCCTTCAGCCTGGGAACCGACGCCGATGCCTGCAAGTGCCAGAGTCAGCAACGCGTCCAGCGCCATCTGCCCTGCCATCTGCACCTTGAGTGAGCGGCTTTCGACAACCGGATCGACAGTCATGCGAATGGCCGTTTCGGCAGCAGAGGCGGCAGATGATGCCGTTTCGCAGGTTATGCAGGCGGTCAGCATCCCACGGCGGCGGTAAGCACGCAGCAGAGTGACAGCCGCAGCACTTTCTTCCATAGCGATGACGATATCCTTGACTGACGGAGTAGCTGGCATAGCCGATTCATCTTCCGGAACGGGAATTACAGGCACAAACGAATCTGATTTATGACACTCCGCCGGAACGGGACTGTCGCCGCCCAGACAGAATATGCGACCGCCGGCGCGCAAGCGCTCCGCCATCTTGCCGGAAAGGCGCTGCAGCACAGGCGCTGCCTGCTCCACTGCATCCACAACCAGCTTGTTGTTGGAGAATATGGCCTGCAAAAGTTCCACCCGCTACTTTTCTGAATGGTATTTCACGAGCCCCTCGATAGGTTTGCCGCACAAGGGTCCCAGCTTGAAGCCGGCGTTGCGGCAGAACTGATATATGAAGCTCTGATATGCCTCGGCGACACTGCCTACAAAGCCGACCGTAATACGACGGGCGTCGTAATGCACCACATTACGGTTGAAGAAAGCGGCGATACTGTCCATAATCAGGTTCTTCATGTAAGGATGGTTGTCGTGCTCCGCGATGAACGGCGAGAAGCTGGCCAAAAAACGGCTCGGCGCCTCTTCCCGATATACCTTGCTCACGATATCAGCGTATGTCAGGTGATATCGCTTGTCAAACTCTTTGCACAGCGCGGCCGGCACCAGGCCCTTGATATAGTCCGATATGAACATCTTGCCCATATAAGCGCCGCTCCCCTCGTCGCCGAGGATGAATCCGCCCGCCTTTGCGGCAGAAGACATATTTTTGCCGTCCCAGTAGCAGCAGTTACTGCCGGTACCCAGGATGCAGGCGATGCCGGCACCGTCGCCGAACAGGGCGCGGCAAGCAGCCAGCATATCGCTTTCCACAGCCATCTCCGCCTTTGGGAAACTGTCAGCCAGGCACTCCGTCAAAGCGTCTTTCAAATCACCCACGACTCCGGCGCCGTAGAACCATATCTTGTCGACATCCTCCCCAGCCACGGGGAGAACCTCTTTCTTGAGAATCTTCTTGATCTGCGCCGGCTTAAGGTACACCGGGCTGATGCCGACGGTGGTTACGGCCTTGACCTGAGCGCCGTCAAGGACGCGCCATTCGGTGTTGCTGGCGCCGCTGTCTGCGATTAGTTGTATCATTTCTTACGTTCCTCCCAGACGCCATTTTTCTTCCAGTTGAAGAAGCCGATGGCGGCGGTTATGACGTACACGGAGAACAGGATTCCGGTCGGAATCATTCCAAGCTTGAAATAGAGGATGGCGGCGATAATGTCAAACACGAACCACATCACCCAGGAGATGATGTAGCGGCGGCCGGTGTAGAAAGTGGCCAGCATGGTGTTCGTAGCCAGCAAAGCATCTATCCACGGCTCCTGGTTGCCCGCCTTATAGAGCACATAGTGAAGAAGGATGAAGACTCCGGCCGCGATGGCTATGGATATCAGGCCTATGTTCCATTCGAAGGGCCGGATCATGATTCGTCCCTCGTTCTCAGTCCCCTTGGTAACGTGCTTGCTGCGGGTCCAGTCTATCAGGCCGTAAATACCGGCGCCAATCAGGTATCCCTGCACCGCAGACATGGCGTAGAGGCCGTTGTGGATATAAACGGTAAGGTAGCATATAGCCGCCACTATGGCAAGATACCACATCAGTGGCTTCTGCAATACCTGGAAAATTACATACGTAAAGGCTATCCCAGCCGCTACCCATTCAAAATAGGTAAAAAAAGTTGCCCAGTCCATATTAAAACTTGTAACTCAATTTAATCATGCCGTTTGCCGTGGCTGCGGGAAAGTATCCGCACGAGTCCCACGAATAATCGTAATACGCGTCGGCCACATATTTGGCATTGAGTATATTATTAGCGAAGATAGCAATTTTTAGCTTACCAAAGTCATAGCTGGCGGCAAGATTGAGGACATTGTATGCGGGCAGTTTATGGTCCGGATTTGAGTTGTTGTCGAAGAACTGGCTGCCGACCACCTTGTCGGTGAGGGTAAAGTTCAGGCGGGAAGTGGCATCCCAGCCGGCGGAGAAGGCGCCTACATAGCCGGGAGAGAGCATCAGGTCGGTGAGAACGCCGCCCTCGTTGACAATCTTGTTGAGGCTGAAGGTGGAATTGGCGTCGAAGCGGAGACTCCTGAGAGCCTGCCAGCCTGCCGACAGTTCGACGCCGCGGCGGTAGCTTTTGGCGACGTTGTCCTTGACCTTGTAGCCGCTCTCGGAAATCTTGCCGGTGGCCACCAGCTGGTTCCGGTACTCCATCAGGTAGACGTTGGCGGCGAATGCCAGCCTTTCCGCATTGAATCGGTAGCCGAATTCATAATCGAACAGGTTCTCCGGGAGCACTTCGCCGCCCGACTCGAGAGCCTCTTTGAGATCGGTACGGCAGGGTTCCTTATTAGCCATGGCAGCAGAAGCGTAAATACTGCTGCGACCGATCTGCCAGGTGGCGCCAGCCTTGGCATTGATAAAATCGTATTTATAGCGCGAATCCAGCGGAATATAATCGTCGTCGGTGCCGGAAATGGTATAGTCAATGAAACGCCACTGGACATCGCCGTAGAGGTTCAGGTTGCCGTCCAGCAGATACACCGCCTCCTTCAGGAACAGCGACCAGTCCTTCTTGAGACCGTTGTTGTCGTAATAGTGGCGCCCGGTGTCCACGTCGGGCATCGCCTCCACCCATTTGAGAGTGCCGTAATGGTCGCCGTCATACAGAGAGTAATTTACGCCGCCCTGCACCATTCCGCGCCATGTCTCGTACTTGAGGTTGGCGCTGCCGGCATAGAAGTCGTTGTTCATCTTCTTCATCCGCACCAGGTTGCTCTTCTGGTCGGTGTCATAACCGTACTTGCTGAGCTTGGTATCCTCCTTGAACTGCTCGTACCAGCCATCGCCCCTGGTGTAGTTGAGGGTGGCGCTGCCGTAGAGATTATCTGCCAGTCGCGTAGAGAAGATTCCCTGCACGATGTGCTGCATGTAGTTGTCGGTCTCGTTATCGTAATAGGCAGGATTGCCGTCGGAACCGGTGTATTCGCCCGCAGAGTTATAGCGACGGTCGGCCTCCATCTGCTCTTTTGAGATGCCGTTCCAGGTGATGCCGGTGCGTTGCCGGCCGTGGATGTAGACCAGCTTGGCGCTGCTGTTGCTGCCGTACCAACTGCCAATTACATTCACCGAATGCAGGCGGGCAAAGGCGTTGCGGATGTAGCCCTCCGTACGGTCGTAGTTATAGCCGAAATCCAGGCTGAAGCCGTGTGCGCTGCGGCCGGTGCCAGCCCTCACGCCAGCCATAGCGGTGTAATACGAGCCGCCTGCCAGGTCGACCTCAACATAGGGATCGACGGCCGGAATGGCTGTCTGCAGGTTGAGACTGCTGCCAAAGGCACCCACGCCGTTGGTGGAACTGCCCACGCCGCGCTGCAGCTGGGCGGTATTCAGCATGGATGAAAGTGACGGCAGATTGACCCAGAACACCTCTTGCGACTCGGCGTCGTTATATGCTATGCCGTTCATGGTGACATTCATTCGGGTAGGGTCGCTGCCGCGGACGCGGATCTTGGAATAGCCCAGGCCGGTGCCGCCTTCGTTCACGGTCACCACCGAAGGCTGCAAATTCAGCATCATAGGCAGCGAAGATGACGGGTTCTGAAGTTTCAGTTGCCTGCGGTTCAACTCGCTGTAGGCCACAGGGCTCTTGGCATCGACTCTTGAGGCCGACACCACGATACTGTCCAGAGCCGATACCAGTTGGTCGTCTTCTAGGGAATAAATAGAGGAATTGTCCAGATTCTGCGCCATAAGGCCGGCGCACAGCGGCAGAAGTGCCGCAAGGGCCATCAAATGCTTTTTCATAATGTCTCCTTTTCGCGGGTCCTAACCCGATCAAGTTCGTAGGGTGTAATCTCAGCTTCGCACCAATCGGCCAGTTGCTGCCCTCTTCGGGCGTTTCCGGGTCGCGGCGCGACGCACCCCTTTTGTTGCGGCAAATATATAGTTTTTCTGTCAAAAGCAAACATTTGCCGGCCTCGCGTCCGCTTGTGATTGCCGAGAATTGTCGTACCTTTGAAAACATGAAACGTCTTTCCCTTATTTCTATCGCGATTTTCGCCTCGCTGGCCGGCTTTTCCCAGAACCGCGCCGACCGGCAGCAGTTGACAGACCCCGCTTCCAGCACTATGATTCTCTTTGGCGACCCACAGGGGTATGTCAAATACGACATCAACCAGCCCATCTTCGAGCTCACTACGCTATGGGTTGCCGACAATGTGGAACATCTGAAAATCAAGGCCGTGCTATGCACCGGAGACCTGGTGGAGCAGAACGAGAACAACGCCCTTAACCGCGATATGCTCAACCAGAGCAGCACCCAGATGTGGGAGAGCATCAGCCGCTCCCTGCAGAGGATAGACGGCAAGGTCCCTTTTATCAGTTGCGGCGGCAATCACGATTATGGCTTCCGTCGCAGCGAGAGCTACATAACCAACTATCCAAAGTACATAACTTTCGAGAGAAACGCCGCTTATGCCGACTGTCTCAAGGCCGAGTTCCCCAACCGCCTGGGCCACGCCTCCCTCGAAAATGCCGCATTCGAGTTTGAGATACCCGGCTGGAGTCATAAGATTTTGGTAATCAGTTCGGAATTCGCTCCGTCGGAGCAGGCGGTCGAGTGGGCCCGCACGCTCGTGACATCAGAAGAATACAAGGACCATTACGTGATTTACATCACCCACTCATATCTGCGCGAACAAACTGCTGAGCGCATCGCCGGCCCCGAAGGGTATTGGATCACCCAGCAGGAGGGTAACCACTACGGCCAGATGCTTTGGGACAATCTCTTCAGCCAGGTTCCCAACATCCGGCTGGTGATTTGCGGCCATACCGGCAGGCCCTCGTATACAGACGATGTCGATGCCGATTATGAACTGAGCACCGCCTATCGCGCCGACAAAAACACTTCCGGAAAGACAGTTCACCAGATGATGTTCAACGTCCAGACCCTTGGCGGCGGCTGGGAGGGCAACGGCGGTGACGGTTGGCTCCGTATCCTCGAATTCATGCCCGACGGCAAAACCATCCAAGTCCGCACTTACTCCCCGCTGTTCGGCATCTCTCCCTCGACCAGGCATCTGGCCCACCGCACCGCCCCATACGACGAGTTCGATATGGTTATCGAATAAGAAAGGTTACGGAACATACCGCGCCACTTCACTCTCCGGCAATCGGATTAGTTTGGCAATCTGCCTGATACTCATCTTGTGTTTGCTGCGGAGTGTTTGAGCCAAGATTATTCTGCGTCCCGGAGCCAGCCTGCGCGGATCACGAATCCCATACATGGCTTTGCACTCGTCTCCACATACCGTTCTTGCCTCCAGATCATCCAAAACTATTTCGGATGTGGCTGTGGTGTTTACTTCAGCTACCAAATTTACACAAAAACTATTATCCAGTTAACGACCGATAAACACCTTGTGAGAGGCTGATTACCGGTAGAGAATTATGTGGTTGCCAAGGCGGTTGGCCATAAAGCGGTCAAACTCGTCGCGGGAGGGGAAGCGGAAACGGATCTGGGTGCGGCAGCGTTCAGGAATGCGGGTGTTGCAGACAATCTCTCCAGCCGCATGGTAAACTTTGTCTAAATGTGGTCCGCCGATCTTGAGAATATTGCACGGCCCTTCCGGAAGAATGCCGGCGATACCGATACCGATGCCCGACTCGAAGTGGCTGGGGAGCGTGTAGCGGCTGCACATCGACAAAGGGATGGTACAGTGCGCGAAATCGACCGTGCACTCTGCCGGGTTGCTCGATGAGGGGTTCGCCATGAAGGCAGGGCGGCCGGTGAGAGCTTTGGCCACTACCAGCGTCCAGAGCGAGGGGATGTCGCCTTCGCAGCCGGAGATAATGCCTTCATCGCTAAGCCACGCAAGCGCCAGGCAGCTTGTCGTCTTGCAGTTGTCCAGAAGGTCGAAGCACTTGATGGTGAGGGCTGTGAGACTATATCTGGTACATATGGCCTTCAGAGCCCGGTACATCCGTTCGGCATCGTCGAGGGCCTCGCTGCTATAGGTCTTGACCTTATCGGGAATGGCTACTTGTTTATATATATCGGCTGTATCCTGAGGTGTACAATGGTTATGGCACTGCACGGCATCATTCACATCTGAAGCCTGCATTGCCTTATATTCCGCCTCGAGCTCGCCGATAGGAATATCAATGAATTTCGCGCCAAATTGCGCGGTCACGGCTTCGCGGTCGATACCGGAAGATATCAGCCACGACGAAGCTCCGCCGATCAGGCCGATGCGCTGCGAGGCAAGGGTTGCCATGACGGAGTCCGTATAAGGCGTGAACTTTGACAACCCGTTACCGGCCGTAGTTTCAGTGGCTGAATCGACGCCAGCTATCCTGGAAGCATCTGCTGTGTCATGCCCGGTGTTATCGCGGGCATCTTCCAGCGGCAGATTAATCAACTTGTGCGCCACGCCCCGCTGCTCCAGAAACGAAGCTATCTCGAACGATGCCGCCAGGCTGTTATGATAGCCGTCGGAAAGCAGCACGACGGGCCTTGGCAGTTTGTCCCAGATGCGGGCAAACAACTCTTCAGTGCCGCCGGTAGCTATGAAGCACACAGGATTCGCCACTGTGGACAGGTCGGCATCACAGTTATACAGGGTGATATCTTCTCCCGCAAACGAACGAAGCGCCTCTTCTCGCCGCCCCAGAACGCTGGCCACGTCGTGCAGAGCCGATGCAAAAACAATTATGTTCATATCTTGATTTGAGATTTATATCTTACTGACAGATAGATGGTTCTAACGGCCAGGTGCACAAAGTAGGCCGCCATCAGTATATGGATGGCCGTCTCTTGAGAGACATTCCGCCCGGCAATCAGCAGCCCCAGGAACCAGGCGGCAAAAAAGCCCAGGGCGCAGAGCACCGAAGAGTTCCGCATATCGGCAGATGCGGTTGCGCCTATGAAAATGCCGTCCCAGATGAACGCGGGGCACCCGATAAGCGGCATAGCCAGCAGCCAGGGAAGGAACTGGGCCCCGGCGGCAACCACCGACTCGTCACTGGTCATCAGACGGAAAATGGGAGTGCCAAGAATCCAGTAGATGCCCATAAACAGCGCCGCCAGGGCCCAGCTCCACCGGAAAACACCGCGGACAGTGCTGCGGAGCCCGTCCTCAGATTGCGCGCCGATGAACCGCCCGGTGAGCGCCTCCCCGGCGTATGCAAAGCCGTCAATGAAATAGGAGAAGAACATCAGCAGCTTCATAATGATGGCGCTTGTAGCCAGCATCAGGTCGCCAAATCGGGCAGAAATGACGGTAAAACCTATATACACCGCTATCAGCCCGAGCGAGCGGACAAACAGGTCGGCATTCATAGCGAAGAACTGCCGCAGCGAACCTTTGAAGGTGCCTCGCATATCATACCCCTCAAACACTTTGCTGTAACGCAGCTGCGCCACTGCCACCGCGAAAAGAAGCCCGGTCCACTGTGCTATAACAGTACCGGCGGCCACCCCGCTGAAACCCATTCTCGGGAAAAACCATACACCAAAACCCAGCAATATACTGAAGACTATGTTCACGCCGTTGACTATCAGGTCGGTAGCCATAGAATGTACGCTTTTCTGCATCCCTATGAACCACCCCTTGAAGGCAAACAGGGCGAGCGATGCCGGTGCTGCCCATATCCTGATGTAAAAGTATTTCTGCGCAAGAAGTCTGACTTCGGGAGTACATTTGATAAACAGGAAAGCTGCGTTAAAGATGACCCATTGTATTGCTATCAGCGCCAGCCCGGAAATCAAGGCTATGCCCAGCGAGCGTATCAGCGCCTGTGCCTGCCCCTGCCTGTCGCTACGCCCGAAAGCCTGTGCCGTGACGCCCCCCGTACCGGCCCTCAGGAAACCGAAGCACCAGTAGACCAAATCGAAGATGGTGGTGCCTATGGCGATGCCCCCCAGCAGCGTGGCAGCCGCAAAGCCCCCTTCGCCGTCCAGATGCCCCACCACCGCCAGGTCCACCATACCCACCAGGGGGATGGTGATGTTGGCCAGGATGCTGGGCACCGCCAGCCGGAGTATCTCCTTATTGAGCTTCATCGGACGTCAAAGTTAACAAGAATACCCGGAGAATGCTATCTTTGTAGAAAAGGAAAAACTATGGCAGACAATTATCTGGAGAGAAGGCAGCAGGAACTGCAGGAGAAGCGGCCGGTGGTAAAGCACACCGGCGTCTCGCTGGATTCGCTGCTCAAGAAGAACCGCAGCTACCGCGGCTACGACATCAGCCGCATAGTAACCAAAGAAGAGCTGAAACAGATTGTTCAGGCGACCACTCTGGCAGCTTCCGGTATGAACAAACAACGGCTACGCTACCGGCTCGTTACAAAAGAAGAGGCCGACAGAGTGCTGCCGCACATCACCCTGGGTGCCGCGCTGCCGGAGGAGCATCTCCCCCATCCCGGCACCGAGCCGGGGGCATTCATAGTGGTCTGCGCCACCGAAGCCGAGAACAAGATTATCGACATAGACCTGGGCATCGCCGCCCAGAGTATGCTGCTCAAGGCGGTAGAAATGGGCCTTGGCGGCATCTTCATACTTAATTTCCGCGGCGAAGCCATCCGCGAGTCGCTGGCGCTGCCGCAGGTTCCCATCGCCGTCATCGCCATCGGCAAACCGGCGGAGAAGATATTTCTCCTTCCCGTAGATGCCGGCACCGACCTCAACTACTACCGCAAGGACAGCATCCACTACGTCCCGAAATTGCAGGTGGATGATTTGCTGATTTAGTACTTGATTACCAGCATATCGCCTTCGTCTATGACGAGGGCGTTCTTGCCTTCAGGACATTCAGAAACACGGCCGTTGCGGTCAATTATGCTGCACGGCTGCGCCAGGGTGACATTGGCCTTGCATTTCTTTGTCCAGCTGGAATTTACCACTACCAGATAACGGTCGCTACCGTTCATCACAAAAGACACCAGCGCGGTAAAGTCTGTATCCAGAGTTGATATAGCCTCTGGCAGATCGCTCTCCAGCAGCGGCAGGCAGGCGAACGGAGTCAGGCCGGTGAAGCGGGTCTTGACCACGTCGCCGCCAGCAAAAACGAACTCCCGTCGCTTCATCTCCAGATTGGCCTCCTTAAGAAGGTCGTAGGCGTCGGTCCACTCCGTGCCCATCATCGGCGACCAGCTGGTACCGCCAAAGTCGCGAATGGTGAAATACTGCATAGCCTGCGCGCCGTATGCCAGGTGGGTATTCACCGTGAGGCGGACATTCTCCAGGGTGGGCTTTGCGTGAATGTTGTTGGGCCCTTCGCGGTCTATCCAGCAGGTGGCTGCAAAGGCCCAGAAAGGGATGCCGTATTTGCGGGTAGTGGCCAGCACCGCCTCGTTGCACATATACCACCAGTTCACGACGTGGTCTGCCATAGCGGGATAGCAGTCATAGGAGAGCAGCGTCAGGTTACAGTCACGCGTGTATGTATCCACATAATCGCGGTAGAAATCGGTTCCAAGGGCGCGAATCGACCCCAGCGGATTCAGATTGATATAGACAGGGTGTTCAGGATCCATAGCCTCTATGTACTCCTTTATACGTTTCAGATCGGGGATTCGGTTGAGATTGGGCTCGTCGCAGATATGCCACCCGAAAAGTGCTGGATGATCCTTGAAACGCAGCACCAGTCTTTCTACAGACTCGAAATCGACATCGGCGATATTGCGGTGGTCGGTAAAAGGGGCCAGCACACCCATAATCTTGACTCCGGCCTCCGCGGCATGGTCAAAGTGTACTTGAACTTCCGACTGGTCCATCTCCAGGGTTACCATATCCAGCCCGGCCTCAGCCAGCTTTTGATAGTTCTCTAAAGTAGCGGCGTCATCCCGGAAACCGAGATATCCCAGCGCCAGAATCTTGTCACCGTCTTTTGCATTAAGGCCGGCTGCGCAAAGCAGCATCGCCGTCAGTATGAGGAGTCTTTTCATAATCATTTTGTTTTTTCGAAATGCTGATAGTCCTGGCTGCTGCGCCAGCTTCCGCCCCAGCGCCACCCGCGGCGGGTAAAGGCGCGGTGGCATACATCGCCCTGTTTGATATAGTACTTGCAGGCGCGGCTGCGGTCGGCATAACGCGCCGCCGACGCGGGCTCTACGCGTGAACCTTTGACATACGGATTATACAACGGATTGATATCCACCGCCATTCCCAACGCGTGCTGCGAGAGCTGCGCCATGCCCGGCTTGTGCCGGAAATTGAAGCAGCTGGTGTTGTTGTCTGACATAGACCTCTCGTCATCGCCGCCGTATTCGTCTATCAGAAAGACTTTTTCTATCGAATAGCCGGCATCGTAGAGCTCGCGGAAGATGGCAAGCAGGTCGGCGGCGGCCGCCTTGCCACAAATCATCTCCCCCACCTGCACCTGCCCTGCGAAATTGCGGTGCAGGATGTGCATCAGCCTCAAATCCCTCCGGGGCGTAGTGCACCCGCGGCCGAAGGAAACGCCGTCAATACGGGCAAAGGTATCGTCGTCAATCTTCTCAATGCCGAAAAAATTATCAGCGCCGCCGAACATCGCCAACTGCGGCTCAGACAGAACACTGCCGGCCGGCCATCTGATTAACATCTGGCCGGAGGTGGAAAGCGGCGCCAGAAGCAGGGCAACAGCCATAATTACAACGCCTGATGCCCGCATTATTTGTATTTGATTACCATCATATCGCCTCCCTCCAGTTCAAACTCCGCCATTCCTGGCTGCAATTCAGTAAACACACCGTCGTGATCTATTGCATAAACCATTTCCTCTATACCGAGCTTGAGAGTTTGCGACTTGTTCCACAATGAGTTTACTACAACTAAATATTCATTGCCAGCATTCTCTACGAAAGATACCAGAGCTTCCTGATCCACACTCAGGCAGTTTATCTGATGCGGCAGGTCCGACTGCAAGAGCATCTTCACCCATCCGTCACAGAAGCCGAATGAGCGTATTTTCTTAACATCACAGCCGGCAAAGACAAAGCCGCGATTGTGCATCTCAATATTATACTCCCTGCAGGTATCGTATGCAGTTGTATATCTGCCGTCACACATAATGGGTGCATAGTCTGTACCCGATGTTGCACAGTACACAAAGTACTGGTTGACCTGCGCCCCATACGCAAGGTTAGTATTGCATTGCAACCGGATATTTTCAAGGGTGGGATCTTCCCTGTACCACTCACGACAGCAGAGCGTAAATGTCCAGAACGGTATATTGTGCCGCTTTGCCGTCTCTGACACAATTGTTATTGTCATATACCAGGTAGAATCTATATACCCCTGAAAAACAGGGTACTGGTCAAATGTGATAAAGTCAAGGTTGCAATCGGCTGCGTATCGCTCTACATATTCTTCGTAGGTTTCCGTACCATACCTTAACAAGGGAAACTGTGAAGAACCTGGATTAAGGTTGATATAAACCGGATGCTCCGGGTCGAGTTCCTCTATATGGCTCTTTTCGTATACAAGTTGCGGAATTTCGTTCACAGACCATTCATCGGCAATCTGATAGGCAGCCAGCGCGGGATAATTCTTGGCTTCATTTACTACGTCGTCCAGTTCGGTGGTTCCATACAGCCAGTAGTTTCCGGCAATGCCGTTCACGAACAGAACCACCTGAATACCATACTTCTCTGCCAGGACAAGTTGCCGACGCCAGTTGTGATACTGCTCAACGGTGAGCATATTGAATCCGGCTTCTGCCAGTTTCCTGAAATTCTCATCGGTAGCCAGATTGTCGTCGAAGCCATTGTAAGCCAAAGCACGGATGTCCGTACGCGTGACGTCAGAAAACGGGTCGCGTATCATCAGCGGCACAGTGGCCGCGGTAGTGCGTCCGTCGCTGGTTGTCGCCCTTGCCACAATGCTGCCCTGCACAGCCGGGTCGGGACATGTAACCACGATATGGCCGTTACGTCCGTCGGTTGATTCGACGGTTGCACTCCACCCGCCGGATGTAATTATCTCTACCGTCGCATCACTCTGGAGGGAATACGCTACAGAGACGCTGCTGCCGGCATCGATACCATATTTGGTTTTATCAAATTCAAAGCAGAACGAACCTGTCTCCGGCTCTGTGATATCCAGAGCATCGGAAACACCGGGCAGCTGTTGTTCCTTAAGAGCAGAAAGCTCTTCTTCGAGCTGCTGGACCTTAAGTTTATCATTCTGGTTGCAACCCGATGCGAGTAGCGCTATAGCTACGGTCAGAATTATTCTGCCTGCCGTACGCATCTTACGGGATAGCAGCAAGCGCGTGAGTCACCGTAATAGTTGCGGGCCTCGTGGGTGTCCTTGTAAACCACGCTGCGGCTGCCGCCGTCATCCCAATAGATGAACCTGGCGGAGCAGGAATTCCATACCGCAAAGTATTTTTTGCCGGTCATGTCGGGACGGTCCAGTTTCTGTCCGGTGTATATACCACCGCAATACGGGAAGAACAGTTTGCCGCCATTGCCCAGATCGAACATAAAGCCACGGTCGCCGAATTCCATCCTTTCGGGGCATTCGAAGTCTATGAAGGCGTTGGCCGGAGCCACAATATAGCCTGCCGGGCAGGGGTCATAGATGGTCTTCTTCATATCCTTAAGAGGATGGCAATATGCGAAGTCCGGATTGCCCCACAAATAGTGGTTTGTGGTATTCTTGTTGACATTGTACCAGTCAAAGGCATCGTAAACATCTGTCCATGAAACCGGCTTGAAGGCCTGGCGGGGATGCTTTACGGCATATTCTATGGATTGCTCCTTATTGGTGTACATACCCTTGGACAAGGTTACCACGGTGAACGGGTCCTTGCGGCCCCACTGGTAATAAAGTCCGTAAGTATCTGCACCATCCTTGGGTTCGTCACTTATTGCGCCCAGGTTGCGGTCCATAACCGTCCATGTGATATTGTCGCGGTTGGTATACTTGACATCTGCGGGTGCATCGGTACGCCAGATATGCCAGCTCCAGAGCACCTCGCCGGCAGCGTCATAAACTGCTATCTGCGCGTTGCCAAGGGCATCGCCGGCCTTGAAATAGACGCGGCTGGCATCGAACAGAACGTCGCTGATGACATCGTTCTGATTCATCAATATCTTTGCAGAAACGGGCTTGATGCCGGCAGTCTGGGTGTGGAACCCGGCGCCGGAGATAATGCCCTTCTGACCGTTGCCAATGATGGAGGCGTCAAAATAATAATAACCCGGAGCGGGCACGATGTAGCAGTTTGCAGTACCGTTGGCGCTGAGGTTCACAGCTGCCTTCATGATGGCGGTTTTCTTGGCGCAGGATGCTGCCGTCAGCAGGACTGCCAATGTAACGATTGCGAGATATAACTTTTTCATAATGAATCCTCCTATCTGTATTTAATAACCAGCATGTCACCTTCGTCAAGCACAAAGTCGCGCTTTCCGGGCTGCTGCTCGGTGAAAGCGCCGGTGCGGTCAATGGTATATGACATTTTAGCGAAATCTACGGTTACCTTGCATTTGGTAAAGCAGTCGCCGTTTACCACCACCAGGTAGTCGTTACCGTTGTTCTCTTCGAACGATACCAGCGCCGTGCGGTCGCTGTCAATAGAAGCAATCTCCTCCGGAAGTTCGCTCTGCAACAGCGGGAGGCAGGTCCAGGGAGTCAGATGTGTGAAACGGGTCTTGGTGACTTTGCCGCCGTCAAAAACGAATGCACGTTTGTGCATCTCGGCATTGAATTCCTTCATCAGGTCGTACAGCTCGGTGTAAGTACCGTCGGTCATCAGCGGAGCCAGGGTGGAGACGGTATAAGCCCTGTAAACGAAATATTGCACGACCTCTGCGCCGTATGCGAAATCGGTGTAGACCTGAAGGCGCATATTGGCCATATCGGGCATATACCTGTGCTCATCCTCCATATAGCACGACGCGGTGAACGGCCAGAACGGGATGCCCTTCTTGCGGGCGATGTCGGAGTTAATCTCCATGCACTTGTACCAGTAGTTCATAATGGTCTTGTCGGCCATTATCGGGTACTGGTCGTACGAGAGAATCTCCATATCGCAGCCGTCAACCATGGTCTGGATATAATCGCGGTAGTTGTCGGTACCCATTGCACGGATGCTGGCCTCCGGATGAAGGTTGATGTGCACCGGCTTATCGGGGGCATATTGTTTTACCCAGTTCTTACGCTGGTTCAATTTGGGAATCAGCCATAGACCCGGCTCGTCAAAAATATGGATCATAAGACAGTCGGGGTCGTCCTTGACCATCTCCACAACACCGGCAAGCCAGGGGTGATGCAGGGTATATTTGAGTCCGGCATTGCGGATAAGATCCAGCTTGTGGCGGACGGTCTCCAGCATATCCTCGTCTGTGATTGTGCCGTCGCCATCCATATCATAAGCCTCGCCTCCCTCCAGGGTGATGATGGTAAAACCGGCCGCAGCCGCCTTGTCGTAATCTTCCTGGGTGTTGTTGGTTGCCGGCAGGCCACCGAAAATCTGAAGCTTGGCCTTGGGGCGGGTGGCATCGGTGTAAGGGTCCTTGACGATTACCGGGAGCATTGCAATGGCATCGTCCTCGCCAGGAGAAACCACCGTTACCATAAGGCCGGTGGTAGTGGCGGGATCTGGTGCAGTTAGGGTAATGGTGCCGTTGCAGCCGCCGTTGGGGGTAACCTCCGCCTTCCAGCCGTCCCTGGTACGAACAGTCACCTTGCCCTCTTTGGGCAGAGTGTATTCGATGGTCACGCTTTCGCCGGCACTGACGCCGTAGCGGTCCTTGTCAAACTTGATGTTCTCTTTGGCAAAAACTCCAGATGCTGAAATCAGAAGCGCCAAAATCAACAAAAAATGTCTCTTCATATATTGTTATTACTTTTGTTCAATGCTGATTTTGTACATGCTGGGCCAATACTTACCCGTGATGAAAATCTCTTCAGTTTCCGGGCGGTAAGCGATGCCATTGAGCACGTCTGTGCGCTCCGTACGGCGATTCTTGGGCAGCAGACCGCGACAGTCAATAATTCCTTCCACCTCCCCGGTAGATGGCTCGATAATCACGATTTCGTCTTTAAGGTAGATATTCGCCCAGATTTTACCGTTGATATACTCCAGTTCATTGAGATAGTTTACGCTCTTGCCCATTGCGCGAACAGTTACGCTGCGCACGGTGGTAAAGGTTTTGGGACTGATAAAATAGAGCTGGGCGCTGCCGTCGCTCATAATCAGCAGGCGGCCGTCGGTGGTCAGGCCCCAACCCTGGCGATTGTATGTAAACTGGCCGGTACGCGCGAAAGTGTTTTTGTCGTAAACAAAGCAGAGCCGCTCCCTCCAGGTAAGGACATAGATGTTATCCCCTATCGCGCAACTGCCCTCTGCAAAAATCTCTTTTTCCATTGCAGTCATGCGGATGGGAACGCCGTTTTCCAGGGTAACCTCACGCAAGTTGGATTCGCCGTACTGACCGGCCGTCTCGAAAAACCTGCCTTCGTCAAAGAACAGTCCCTGTGTATACGACAGAGTATCATGAGGATATTCCTGCTCTACCTTGACGCTGTAGCGCGGCAGTTTCTGCGACTGGGCGCAGGAAGTCACCACCAGCAGCCAGGAGACCAGAGCCAGAAATATCCTTCTCATTATTGATTATTTTATTTTCAACACCATCATATCTCCGCCTTCCAGCACTACGTCGTGCTTTCCCCTGTCCAACTCAGTAAAGACTCCGTCATGGTCTATCATATACACCATATCATTCAGTTCGAGAGAAACTGTCTGGGACTTGCGCCAAAGGCTGTTTACTACAGCAATATATTCGTTGCCCTTATTCTCAATGAAAGATACCAGCGCCTCATCACCTGTAGAGAGCTTCTTGATACAATCGGGCAAATCGGACGGATTCAGGTTTTCCACCCAGTTGTTGAAAATATTGGTGTTGCACACCTTTTTTACATTACAACCCGAGAAAACAAATCCGCGGTTGTGCATCTCGCGGCAATATGCCTTACAATCATCATACGCGGCGGTGTATCTTACCTCACTGGCACTGTAAAATCTCTTTTTATTGTTCTCTTTATCTATCCATTCCCATGTCTGCAGCGGGGCGTATTCGGTGCCGGATGTACTGCGATACACAAAGAACTGGTTTACCTGCGCGCCAAAGATGAGATTGGTATTGCACTGAAGGCGGATATTCTCCAATGTAGGATCTTCCCTTTCCCATTCCCTGCAACACAGTGTGAATGCCCAGAAAGGTATATTGTGCTTCAACGCAGAAGTCCGGACAGCCACAAGCGACTTGTGCCATGCGGCATCGATACCGTAAACAAATACCGGATACTGGTCAAATGTTATGAACTTGAGGTTACACCTGGTTACCATTTCCTCTACGTACTCAAAGTAATCATCCACTCCCAAAGAGCCCTCGGAAGCACTGCCCGGATGGAGGTTTACATACACCGGATGATCGGGATCCAACTCTTCTATCCGGTTTTTCTCAAAGACTATTTGACCTATCTGCGCCAGTTTGGGCTCGTCGAATATCTGATAAGCCGCAAGCGCAGGATATGTCTTGGCCTCGTTTATAACAGCGTCTATGGTCAAGTCTTCACCGTGGCTTATGTAATACTGGCCAGCCGGGCCATTGACAAATAAGACGCCTTTGAGCCCGTGTTTTTCACAAAGACTCAACTGTTCCCTCCAGTTGTCGGCATACTCAATGGAGAGCATATTCATACCGCACTCCGCCATCATCTGAAAGTGATAATCGGTAGCAATGTCCCGGTATAGAGCGTTGTATGCCAGCGCCGCAATATCGGTGCGGGTGGCATCGGTATACGGATCCCTAACCACGATGGGCAGTACCGCAGCAGTATTCAGTCCATCTGCCGTCGTAGCTTTGACAACAATCTCACTGGGCGAAGCCGGGTCGGGAGCCGTAACGACAATGGTACCGGACTTTTCGTCAGAGGAATTAACCACCGCAGACCACCCATCTTTTACAATGACTTCCAAAGTAGAGGCCTCGGGCAGCGAATAACCCACACTCACGCTGGAGCCTGCATCCACACCGTATCGTTCGGCATCAAAAGAAAAACCGTAATCTGCATCGGCCTGAACTTCCACAATCTGCGGATCGGGCACATCCGGCACCTGAACATTTTTAAGGTCAAAGAGTTCCTGCTGTTTCTGATCTAATTCCTGCTTCTCTTCTTTGCTGCAGCATACAGCCAGAAAAGCCGCGATAACCAGTATGAATAATCTCCTATACATTATTATTTGATTTTTATCACTAACATATCTCCCGCCTCCATTGCAAACGATGCGGGGCCGGCAGGGCATTCAATAAAGGCACCTTCGCGGTCAATCACATAGACCATATCGTTCAAGATAAGGTCCAGGGTATTGGTATCCTTGAAAGATCTGTTGCATACCACGACATATTCATTGCCCTTGTTTTCTATGAACGACACAATGGCATTGCCAGCAGTCGAGAGCGAGGCTATCTGCTCGGGGAGGTCCTTGGGGGAGAGCTGCATGCAGAAGGCAGGCAAAAGATGAGTGTATCTCACCCTGTCCATCTTGCACCCGTTGAATATGTAACCGCGCTTCTGCATCTCCAGGTTGACCTCCTTAAGCGTATCGTACGCCTCGGTCCAGGTACCATCCAACAAGATTGGTGCATAGCTGGTGCCGCCGTACTGCATTATCGTGAAGTACTCCACTACCTGTGCTCCGTATGCCAGATCGGTATATACCTGCATCCGGAGATTCTCTACAGTGGGCTTGGCAAACAAATGCTTCTCATTATCTATCCAGCAACTGGCGGCAAAAGCCCAGAATGGTATGCCGTATTTCTTTGTAATGGAAGATACCGCCTCCATACACTGGTACCAATAGCCTACAATACCGTCATGATAATCAGGATCGGTCTCCGGGCGCATCGGATACATATCGAAAGATATGAACTTGCACTGGCAATCGCGGGCAAAAGCTTCTATATAATCGTGATAGTAATTGACGCCCAAAGCCCCCGCACTACCGTCAGGATTCAAGTTGATATATACAGGATGTTCCTGATCAAGAGACTCTATTCTATCTTTCTGAAGTTTGAGATAAGGTATAAGATTGGTGCTGGGCTCGTCATAGATATGATATGCCATTGTCGCGGGGTGGACCTTTAGCTGGTTTATCACATCATCCAACTTTGTATCACCATACAAAGCGAAGCGCTCGGCGTAGGGCCACACCACCATAACTCCCTTCATACCTACCTGATAGGCGAGGTCCAACTGATACATATAATCGTCCGTATCGGTCTCTATGGTAATTGCCTTCAAACCGGCATCGGCAAGTTTCTGGAAGTTCTCCGGTGTTGCCCATTGAGGTTTGAAACCGTAATATCCCATTGCCATAAAATCTGGTCTTGTGGCATCGCTGTAGGGGTCGCGGACCATTACCGGGACAATCGCCGCAGTCTTTTTCCCATCGCTTGTCACGGCTGTGGCCACAATTTCGACGGGAGAAGCCGGATCCGGTGCGGAGATTACGATCTCTGACGCGGCATTGTTGACAGTGGCGCTCCAGCCCTCCGGGACACTGACCTCGACGATAGATGATTCGGGAAGGGCATATTTGACACACACACTTTTGCCGGCATCCACTCCGTATCTGCTGCTGTCGAACGTAAAGGCATATTCATGCGGATCATCCGGACTTGGGCTGACGGCATCCGGCATGGAGGCAACTCCGGCTTCCTTTATCGATGCCATTTGCCCTTGCAACTCTTCCAACCTGAGCCTTTCATCACTGTTGCAGGCCTGGATCGCCAAAAATACCGCAGCGGCTAAAAGTATGTATATCTTCTTCATAGTCTATCTGTATTTGAAGGCCAGCATTCCGCCTTCCGGGATAGAAAAGCCCCACTCGCCAGCCTCATACAAATGGAAGTCGGCATTGCTGTCTATGTAATACACCGGTTCTTTAACCTTTATGGCTATCTGCTGCTGCTTATGCCAGAAGTTATTGACGATTACTACATATTTGTTTCCATTATTCTCTACGAAAGATACCGTGGCGGACTCACCTGATAATATATCCTCTATTTCTTCGGGAAGATCCCGCTTAGACAAAGCGGTATCGTGAGTGGCCATTATACCTATCTGCCGGATTAACGATACATTGGAACCCTTGAAAATGAATGCCCGCTTCTGCATCTGCAGATTGGCCTCCTTGAGAATATCATACGCCTCGGTCCAGGTACCGTCGCGCATAATCGGAGCAAAATCGGTACCACCGTAGTCCTGGATAGTAAAGTACTGTATTGTCTGAGCCCCGTAAGCCAGATCTGTGTAGACCTGAAGCAGGACATTACCTACCGTCGGCTTGGCGCGATGGATCAAGACTTGCTCCAGATCTATCCAGCAGGTTGCGGCAAAAGCCCAGAATGGCTTGTTGTATCGCCTTGCCGCGTCCGCCACAACCCACAAACAGTAATGCCAGTCGGCCTGCACCAGGCCGTTGTCAAGAGCGGGATACATATCAAACGAAAGCTGCTTGAGATGCATCATGGCGGCGAAAACCTCTACGTACTGATCATATGTGCTTGCGCCCATTCCCTCCGAGGATCCCTGGGGACGCAGATTGACATATACCGGATGATCCGGATCAAGCTGAATAATCTTGTCCTCGATTGCCATCAACTCAAAAATATTGTCTACGCTGGGTTCGTCATAGATGTGATATCCGTAGAGTTCGGGGCGGTCTTTCAGGCTATCGATGAGCCGTTCCAATTTTTCCAGTCTCTCCTGGCTCATATTCTCGTACCAGCCACCAGTGGCCCAACCAATGACAGCCAGCACCTTGATACCGACTGCGCGGGCCAGATCCATCTGATACAGATAATCATCCTCGTCGGTCTCGACCGTCACCATGGTGATGCCCGCATCGGCGAGTTTTTGATAGTTTTCCAGATTAGCATTCCACGGCTTGAAACTGTAATAGCCCAGAGCCTCAATCACGGGCCGCGTCTCCTTGCTGTAAGGATCGCGGACTATCAGCGGGATAATATCTGCAGTCTGACGGCCGTCTGCTGCCTTGGCTGTTACAACTATTTCACTGTAACATGCCGGATCGGGCGCTGTTACCGTTATGGTACCGGTAGTCCCGTTTGACGAAAGTTCTGCCTGCCAACCATCTTTGGCAAATACCTCAACGGTAGATTCTTCCGGAAGGGTATATTCAACAACAGAACTCCTGCCGGCATCCACTCCGTATTTCTCCTTTTCAAATGTAAAGAAAAAGTCACCATCGGGCACATCCTGAACATCCACGGCATCGGGAACGGCAGGCACCCGGTCGCCTTTAAGCTCTTCCAGATGTCCGAATAAGGCATCCAGCCGATCCTGATCCGTCTTCTGGCAGGCAGGAGCAAGCTGTATAAATGCAGTCAGTATGATAATAAGTTTTCGCATTTACTTCAGCTTGATAACCATCAAATCGCCTTCGTCTATCAAAAACTCCCCGCTGCCGGGCTGATGTTCGGTAAACGAGCCGTCCCGCTCTATGGTATAAACCATTTCGTTGAATGTCACACTGGCGGTTATCTTATTTGTATAGCTCTGATTTACGATTGCGATATACTCGTTGCCGCGGTTCTCTAGGAACGATACCAGCGCGGTAGAATTCGCGTTGAGGGCGCCAATTTCTTCGGGCAGGTCAGCCTGTGTAAGAAGATCACCCCAAACAGACGACGGGGCGGTAAACTTGATGTTCTTTACGTGGCAGCCGTCAAACACAAATCCCCGCTTCTGCACTTGCAGGGTAGCCTCCTTGAGATAATCGTAGGCTACACTCCAGGTGCCGTCGGCCATAATCGGCGAGAGCGAAGTACCACCGTATTGCTGGATGGTGAAGTATTGCACCACCTGCGCGCCATATGCCAGGTCGGTATATACCTGCATACGGAGATTCTCAGTAGAAGGTCTTCCTCGCTTGGTCACATTACTCTCTTTGTCTATCCAACAGCTGGCCGCAAACGCCCAGAACGGTATGCCGTATTTCCGGGTTATTTCAGAAACATTTCCCAGACATCTGTGCCAATGGGACATCACCTCACCCTCAGGCAAAATGGGATACATATCAAAAGATATGAATTTGCACTTGCAGTCCCTTGCAAACGCCTCGATATAGTCGTAATAATTGTCTGTGCCAAGAGAACTTTCGCTCCCGTCAGGATTCAGGTTGATATAAACCGGATGGACCGGGTCAAGCTCTTCGATCTTTTCCTTTCTGATTCTCAGCGATGGTATTTCGCGGGTGCTGGGCTCGTCACAGATATGATAGGCTATGGTTGCAGGATGGTGGCTCAGGTAATCTATCATTACGTCGAGCCCCTTGTAGTTCTCCGGGTCGCTTTCGTATCTGCTGGCGACCCAGCCGATAATAGGGAGAGCCTTGAGCCCCGCCTGGTGGGCCAGGTCCATCTGTGTCTTATAGTCATAGTCTCCAGTCTCCACGGTGACAGACTTAATACCGGCATCGGCCAGTTTCTTGAAGTTATCCAGGGTTGCCCACTGAGGCTTGAAGTTGTAATAGCCGAGAGCGTTCACATAGGTGCGTGTGGCTTCGGTATACGGGTCGCGGACGATGACCGGCAGCGCCCTTGCAATCTGCCTGCCGCTATTCGAAACAGCGGTGACGACTATGTGTGCCGGAGAGGCCGGGTCGGGAGCTGTAATCACTATTTCGCCTTCGGTATCGTTTGTGGTACTGACCGTCGCGCCCAAATTGCCTACGACGCTGACACTTACTTTCGATGGTTCGGGCAAGGTGTACTTTACGGTGACACTGCCGCCGGCATCAACGCCATATCCTTCTTTATCGAAAGAAAAAACATAGTCCGGTTCCGGTTCTACGGGTACAGACGGTTCAACGGCAGCCGGCAGTTCCAACTTATCCACCTTGTCCTTGATATCAGAAATGGACTGATGCAATTCATCCAGGCGCTGCCTTTCATCCACTTTGCTGCAAGAGGACAAAAGCATCGCCAGAAAGGCCAAGGTGTATAATAGTTTCTTTGCCATCACTATTCTAAAGTTTGCTTCACGCAACGCACGGGGATGGCACGGGCACGCATATCACCCTGATACCAATATATCTTATGAGTATCCTTTTCAATTCTGGTTTGAGTACCACCGCCAAATTCGGTCGCTCCGTGTCTGCCTGCACAAGAGTGCCACAGCACCATTTCCTTTCCGACAGTAACCTCGTTCCTGTTAATCCTTCCTGCAAACGGGAAGAAATTGGTCTGGCCATAATCACCCCTGATAACCATTCCGTCTTCAGTGTAACTGGTCCTGCTCTCATCTTCGAAGATGAGGAAAGTATTTGCAGGGGGTACCATATAACCTACGGGGCAAGGGTCATAAATACTCTTTGTAAGATTGGTCACATAATAATTCTTTCCATAGTACGGGTTGCCCCAGAGATATATGGGGTTGGGAGAACTGCTGGTGTTCCAGTTCCCTTCGTTATTACTGTTCGGATACTCGGGATATAAAACTGCATAGCTGAACGTGCTTGCATTATCCATCAAAGCAGATGCAGTGTGGGCATCGTACGGATCTTTTCTTCCCCACTGGTAGTACATTCCATGAGTAGCCACACCGTCGGAAGGGTCGGCGCTGGTTGCACCCAGGTTGCGGTCCAGGACAGTGAACCGCAGATTATCCGGATTGGTATGGGTACGGTCTTTCGGGATATCCGTGCACCAGATGTGCCAGTTCCAAACAGTTCTTTTACGATCGTTCTTAACCAGGATACAAGCATTTCCCTCTGCTCCACTGGCATGGAAATATATCTTTCCGTCATTGAGGCGGACGTCACTTATTACATCATTCTGGTTCATATAAACCGATACCGTAACAGGGAACAGTTCGGCATTGTCGGTAGGGAATGACCCGTCGGCAAGTATTCCATCCTTACCGCAGCCCATCACCGTCGCATCGAAATAATAGTCACCTTCCTGACTAACTATGTAACAGTTGGCTGTGCCGTCGGCGCTGAGGTTCTCGCCGGAGGGAACCTGCTTTCCGTCCTGCCATACCACAACCGTCTTGACATAAGTGCCGGCAGTGAAAGAAACCAGGGCAGAGCGCATCTGCTCGCTGTCGTTGGGCTCAGCCACCAAAGTGATGACATCCTCCCTGACAGCCTTGGTGCCGCCAATTGACAACCAGGAGCTCTCTGCGTCGAGCGTGGTATCGTACTCCTCCATATTGTTTACAAGAACGACATCCACCGCACCACCTTCGGCAGGTACATTGTATGCATCCCATACAGGATACATCACCGGGAATGCCTCGTCTACGGAGAGAGCATCAAAATCTATGTCAGAAGCAACCATACTGCCGATTCCGTCACAGAAGAAAAGACGGGCTGCCTGGCCTGCAGCGGCAGCTGGCGCCGTAAAGATCACTTTCCCTTTTGTATTGTTTTCCCATACCACGTCTGCCTTCCAGCCTTCCGGCAACAGCGGGGTAACAGTAAAACTGTCTGTCTTGCCACTGAGCAGGAAATCGACTACGGCCGTACCGGTTGTTGCCATGGTGCTGCCATCGCCGCTAAGTTCCACCTGCATCTTGGTCTCCTTGGGGAATACGACCTCGGTGTTGCCCAGGAAGGTAACGGTAATTGACGAAGCATCTTCCTCTACCTTCTGAATAACGTCGCCGGCAGAATTATTCACAGCGTTCCATGTCTTTTTGCCGTCGGTGCTGATGGCCACCTTACCGTCCATGACTTTGAAATCAGGTGATATCGTTATGGCTGCATTCTTGCCCGATGCATCCTTGAGCGGCTGTCCGTCCAGGGTCCAGTAGAAACCATCCTCTTCCCAACCAACCGAAACGCCGGCGGTGCGGTTATTGACCACGACCTCCCCGTTATTCTTGAACAGGAATTTATACCCATTGTCCACGGATGTGACACTTACAATCGGGTCTGCAGCCTGTGCTATCAACAGCACATTTCTCAGGGCACCGAGATTTGTAGTTACACCCTCAAAAGCAGACAACTCCTGGGTAATTTCATCGATTCGATTCTGAGCATCCTTAATATCAGCCCCGTAATCCTGAGTACAGGAAGATATTGTACATACGCAAGCGAAGGCGGACAGAAGCAAGAAGTAAAGTGATAATCTTTTCATTTTTTCAAAAACAGGTCATTCAAACGTGTAAAGATACCCGTTTTTGAATAAAAACCAAAACCGACCGAAATATTACCGAAAAAAGGTAGGCAATAACTTTTAAGAACAGGCCATTTTTCATATATTGCGGTAATAAATCACAGTCATGACCAAAATCCGCGTTGCAACCATAGGCAGCAGCAAGATTGCCGAATCGTTTTTGATGGGGGCCCATCACGACCCGCGGTTCTGCCACGAGGCGGTTTATTCCCGCACGGCAGAGCGCGGCCGCGAGTTTGCCGCGGGGCACGGCGTGGGCAAAGTGTACACATCACTTGAAGACCTGGCCGCCGACCGCGACATCGATGCCGTCTATATCGCATCTCCCAACATCTGCCACAGCCAGCAGGCCATCTTTCTGATGGACCGCGGCAAAAGCGTACTGGTGGAGAAGCCCGCCGCCCCCACTCCTGAGGAGGTGGAAGCCATGATAGCGGCCTCCCGACGCAACGGAGTAGCCTTCATGGAGGCAATGCGCCCCACCACCGTACCTAATTTCCAGGCAGTTCGGGAGGCGCTGCCAAAGATTGGCAAAATACGCAGGTACACAGCCACTTACTGCCAGTATTCGTCGCGTTACGAGGAGTTCAAGCGCGGCATAGTGGCCAGCAACCTGAGCGCGGAAATGCGCGGCGGCGCGCTGCTGGACCTTGGCGTATACTGCATCGCCCCTATGGTGCACCTGTTCGGCGCCCCGTGGAAGGGCGAATTCACCCGCGAGAAGCTGGAGGCATGCGTGCAGAAGCAGGAGACAATAATATACCCCGGCGGCGACGAAAAGCACCTTCGCGGCATCGACGGGCAGGGCTCCATGCTGATTAAATATCCCGACGGAATGGAGGCGATGCTCTCCTGGTCCAAGATCGGCGACTCATCGCTGGCGGCGGAGATTCAGGGTGAGGACGGCTGCATCATAATCGACCGCGTCAACCTGATGGTCGGGCCGAAGCTGGTGATGCGCGTGGGCTGCGGCACACGTGGCGATAGCGGATACGCCGGCGGTAACGGCAAGGCCTCTGACGAGCCCGTCGACCTCTCCCGCGAAACCATCAAAGACAATATCTATTACGAAGTGCGCGAATTCCTGGACCTTGTGGAGCAAGGCCGCATAGAATCCTCAGAAAACACCCACGAGAGCAGCCTCATCCAGGCGCAGATCTGCTCCCGATAATTATGCCATCAAGGCGTCCAGGTCGGACATGATGTCGCGACGCAGGGCAGCGGTGTCGGCGTAGAGTTTATCCTTGCGTATCTTGAGCCAGAATTTGCGCCAGCGGTTGGCCAGTTTGCCGGTGAGCGCCGCCACGTTGTGGTAAATCAGCAGCGTAAACGGCATTGTCAGCAGCACAATCAGGGCAATCCAGAACTTTTTGGTGAAGATCCATACCAGCGCAAACACCAGCGGAATCCATACCAGATAGGTCAGTGCGCCAACTCCCAGTTGGAACGAAGGAACCAGCATGCGGTCCTTGATCTTTCGCGAGAGCCAGGTACCCAGATTGCACGGGAAGAAATGGATGATGGTCGATGCCAGGAATACCGGCAGCAGCACTATCCACAGCAGTGTACGGCTGATGAATCCCAACACGCTGGCACGGTCCACGATGCGGTCGTCCAGACGCAGTTTCTTGAGATTCTCTACGTATGTGCGGGCCTTGGCGATAAGTTCCGCCACGAGGCCTGTCTTCTCAGACGGCTCGCCCTCCGGCTTGCCGTATGCCGCATCTTTCAGCTCAGCATTAAGCGACCTGCAAGCTTCCAACTCGTTCTTTAGCCGGCTGCGACGCAGACCGTGCTTCTTGATATACTCCGGGGTATACATCTGGCACAGTTGCTCAATGGCCCAGGCATCGTCTTCGTCCTGGGTATCAATGTTCAGAATCAGGTTGTCAACGCGCTCCCGCGCACGCTCGTTGAGCAGATAGCGCGCACGCTCCGGATGCTCTTTGTATGTTTCGTAGAGATCAGCAAAGGAGATGGGTTCATCTATTGTGATCAGCAGGTCGTTCTGCATCCCGAAATAGCCGCTGTAGTGGTGTCCCAGCGGCAGTATCTTGAGATCCTTGGCAAAGTCGCACTCCTGCTCGTACTCGAAGGCGATGCGGGCGAAGCCCTTCTTGAATGTCCCCAGAAAGTGGCGGTCCTGATGGCCGGCCTCGGGGAAGAGAGCCACCACCCCGCCCTCTTTCATAACATTTGCAGCGTGCTGGAAAATGATTTCATTCTTGTCCAGATTCTCACTGCCCGCGTCGCGCTTGCGGTATGCGGGCAGAATGTGCAGCATGCGCAACAGTTTGCCCACGAATTCCTTCTTAAAGATATCACCACGGGCGATGAAGACAGGTTTGTGGGGCGCAATGGCGTAGGTGATGCCCATTGCGTCTACCAGGCCGTTCTGATGGTTGCAGATTACAAGGAATCCATCTTTGCCCCGGCCTTTGCGCGGCACGTTCTTGCGCCCTTCTACCTGAAATTTCCTGCAATAGATAAACCTGTAGGCAAGAGCAAGATATCCGTATAGAAAATCGTATACGAAGTTCTGCCTTCCTACCTTACTGAAGTCTAGCATAAACTGTTATATAACGCCCTGTTCGAGCATCGCGATGGCCACTTTCATGAAGCCGGCGATGTTGGCGCCCTTGACGTAGTCAATCTTGCCATCGGGCTGGGTTCCGTATTTGACGCACTGCTCGTGGATGGAACTCATTATCTGATGTAGCTTCTTGTCCACCTCTTCTCCGGTCCAGGAGATGTGCGATGCGTTCTGAGTCATTTCCAGGCCTGAAGTTGCCACGCCACCGGCGTTCACAGCCTTGCCCGGAGCGAAAATGATGCCTGCATCCTGGAAGGCCTTGATGGCCTCGGGACGGCAGCCCATGTTGGAGACTTCGCAGCAGCAAAAGGTGCCGTTGGCGATGAGTTCCTTGGCGTCGGCTTCGTCCAGCTCGTTCTGGAATGCGCACGGCAGGGCGATGTCGCACTTCACGCTCCACGCCTTCTTGCCGGGAGTGAATTTTGCCTTGTCGGGGAAGCGGTCGGCCATCATGCTCACCTGGTCGCGGTTGGAGGCGCGCATAACCAGCATATAATCGATCATTTCCTTGTCGATACCACCGGGGATTTCGCACACGCCGTCGGGGCCGCTGATGGCAACCACTTTGGCGCCCATCTCGACAGCCTTGGTGGCGGCGCCCCAGGCCACGTTGCCGAAGCCGGAAAGGGCGATGGTGTGGCCCTTGATGTCACGGCCGGCAGTGGCGAGCACCTGCTTTGTGAAATAGAGCGCGCCGAAGCCGGTAGCCTCGGGACGGAGGATACTGCCGCCCCAGTTGAGCCCTTTGCCGGTAAGCACACCTGTGTTATACTCGTGAGCCAGCTTCTTGTACATGCCGGTCAGATAGCCGATTTCGCGGGCACCGACGCCTACGTCACCTGCGGGCACGTCGGTGTCGGGACCGATAATCTTCCAGAGTTCCAGCATGAACGCCTGGCAGAAACGCATTATCTCTGCATCGCTCTTGCCTTTGGGGTCAAAGTCGCTGCCGCCCTTGCCGCCGCCCATCGGGAGCGTTGTGAGGGCATTCTTGAATGTCTGCTCAAAGCCGAGGAACTTGAGCATGCCGGGAGTCACTGCCCTGTGGAAACGGAGTCCGCCCTTATAGGGGCCCAGAGCGCTGTTGAACTGCACGCGATAGCCCGTATTTGTCTGTATCTGACCCTGATCGTCTACCCAGGTAACCCTGAAAGAGAGGATGCGGTCGGGCTCGACCATACGCTCTACAATGCGGTTCTTTTCAAATTCGGGATGCTCGTTATAAACCCCTTCCACAGACTCCAGCACCTCGCGGACAGCCTGCAGATATTCCGGCTCGTTTGGATACTTACGCTCCAAAACCGACATTACCTGTGCAACTTTCATGACGTCTTATAGTTGATTTAATATCATTTTGGCATGATTTACCAGAGGCTCTACGTTACCGCCCCAGAGGCGGTCGTGGGTAAACTGGGAGATCGCCTCCTCCAGCTTCTGCAGTTTCCTGGGCTGCTTTGCATATTCCTCGCGCAGGATCATCACCTTCTCGAAGTCCTGGATACCCTCTACAAAGCGCTCCCAGCGCACTGAGGACCAACCCTGAGGATAGACCATAAAGTTGTCTCCGGAAGTGAGGTTGTACCAGCGGCCGTCGTACAGCGGCTCCTTGTTCCAGCTGTTGTAGGCCCAGCGCAGCATGCCGTCGTAGTGATTGCAGAGGGCGTACCAGCCCAGCGCGGCCGATTCGGCCAAAGGGGAAATCGTGAAGGTGTTGGGATGACCCTCTCCACAGCATACATAGAACGTAGTTATCTTTCCTTCGGCGGCGCGGCGGTCGCTTATGCCACGTCCGTCGGCATCTTTAAGATATGTGCCGTCGCCAAAGAGGTCCAGGCTGTAATCTGACAGGTCGCCTTCAATCTCGGGATGATAATTGCCGGCAAGGGCGAACTTGAAAGCGGGGTCTGCCTCACGGGCAATGGCGATAACGGTCTGCATCACCTCCAGCTCACGCTCGTCCACCGCCAGGTATGTCCTGTCGAACCAGCCGCGGGCACGCAGGTGCGCTGCAAAACTCTTCAGCAGAGGAATCCAGACTGCTCGGTAGGCCTCGTCGCCGTATTCGAACGGAATCTCCAGCATAGAGTCGGTGGCGCGGTCATAGATCCTGAAGCGCTTTTGCCAGGGGGCTATGGTGAAGCAGTTGATCTGCTCCGTGATGCCGCAGGAGGCCATGAATTCCACCCAGCGGTCGAAAATGTCGAAGTTATACTCAAATGAGCCGTCGATATTCCTGGTAACCTGCACCATGGTCTGGAACAGATCCAGCGTCTGCGGACCCCAGCAATCGTACATAAGGGTTGCGGTAACGACCTTTTCGCCGGCCTGTGCCAGCTGAGTCATCAGCGGGCGCATCGCCTCCAGATGGGCGTAGCTCCAGGGCTGCAGGCCAAAGTAGCGGGCAACAGCCCAGGGATTCTGCCAGATGTCCAGGTGGAACTTCCACTGTGACGGCTTGGGGAGCACGCGCTTTTTGACATCCACTGCAAAACGCAGTTCGATGGGCTTGCTGAGCTCTTTGCAGGAGAACGAGAGGGTGCCCTTATATGAGCCGGGGTCGGCGCCCTGGGGAACCCATACGGTAACCCACACCGGGCGGGCAGTCTGAGCCTCGATAGTTTCCATCTTAGGGCCGATTATTGCCTCGGGCACCAGCACCGAGTCACGCTTTGTTTGGTCAAAACCGCCCATTGCCTCGGAGAAATAGCCCTTGTCACCACCGTCTCCCAGACAGTCGCCAATCACATACCTTTCAAAGCCGATTTTGACATTGGAGGCATCGATTACCTTCTTGCCGCTCTTTAGGTCGGAGACAGTCAGCACGGCATCGTGAATCTCGTTCGGAGTCCAGGCCACCGCCTGAAAGCAGACGCGCTCTCCGCGCCAGGCCAGCTGGTGGATCTCTCCGCCGGAATTTGCCAGCGGAACACGGTGCTTGTCATAACGGAAATCGAGGCTGCCCCAGCCAAAGCCGACAGCCTTTACAGATTTCCAGGCGGCATCGGCCGTAAACGGCAGCTGCGCCTCGGGCATATTTTCTACGGGAGTATAATTCTGGGCAGCGAGAGTGACCGCCGCAATAATCAGCGCAAAGCTTAAAAAAATCTTTTTCATCTTGCTAATATAGCAATTTTATTTGACATTCATTTCTTTCAGAATCCTATCCATCTTGGCGTAATGCTCCAATGTCCAGAGTACAAATTGGATATCCACGCAAATGCACATATTGTAGCCAGGGGTGTAGTAGACGTCACTTGCCAGCGACTCTTTGTTGCCGTCGAAAGCCAGACCCACCAGCTGTCCGCGGGCATTCATCACCGGGCTGCCGGAATTGCCGCCGGTGATGTCGTTGTCGGTGATGAAATCGACTGCCTGAGGCGGATTCTCGGTCACCAAAAGACGTTTCCAGTCGTTCTTCATGCAGAAATCGTAATCATCCGGATTGTGTTTTGCCAACAGGCCGGCGGGGGTGCTGACCCAGGAACAGATGACGCCATCGCGGGGGCTGTAACCGCCAACGGTGCCGTAGGTCAGACGCATGGTGCTGTTGGCGTCGGGATATTGCGGAACACCCTTCTCCTCGCGCATCTGATACAGGGCGCGGGTATATTTGCGGCCCAGGTTGGTGACATTGTCGCCGGCGGCCGCCTTGTCTATCGCGGCGTTGAATTCGGGCATCTTATTTTCCATAAGGAACAGATACAGCGTATCCTGCAGCATATCCTCGGTAGGCAGAGCATCGGTGGTGACATACTTTGCCAGAGCATCGAAATCGGTGATCCAGCTGCCGCTCCACAGATTCTCGCACATAGCGTCGTAGTCCTTGCCGTATGTGGCATAGGCCATCTTCTGTCCGGAAGTCCAGAAGCAGGTGTCCACATTCTCCATGTATTCCTCTGCGGCATAGCGCCAGAGCTCCTTCTCCACCCTGGGGTCCATCCCTTCCAAATGTTCTGCAAGTGCTCTGCGGTTGAAGGGGGCCTGTTCGGCGGCGTTCTTGCCGCGAATCAGGTTGGACACCCTGGTGGCGATCATTCTAGGTTGGATACCGCGGATAATTGTCTCGCGATAGTACGCCAGAGCCTTCTCTGCCGGAGCGATGGCCTCATAGGTACGGTCAAGCTCCGGAAGAAGTGCGCCAAGCTCTTTCTGCCGGTCGGAATCGGCCTCTATCCATTGCTTCAGCCGGCATTCCTGTCTCTTTACAGAATCCACCACGCCGAAGCGGTTTATGCACATCACCTCCCCCTCCTGCAACTCCTGAAAGTTGCTCAGGGAGAAATAGCGGTTGGAATACTTGAGGCGGACCTGCTCGTCGGCATTCATCCATTTGGAGATGATATCCATCTGACGGCGGCGGATTTCGTTGGACACCGGCAGTGTGACATCCTTCTCGTAGCGGATCTTGGCGGACGAACTGTAGCGGCTGGTGCGGCCGGGATATCCAATCACCATTGTAAAATCGCCCACCTTGATGCCCTGCGGAGCGATTTCAAGCACGCGGGCGGGCTTGAGCGGGACGTTTTCGGGCGCATACTCCGCCGGCTTGCCGTCGGGCGCGGTGTAGATGCGGTACAGGGCAAAGTCGCACTTGTGCTGCGGCCATTCCCAGTTGTCGATGTCGCCGCCGAAGGCAGCAATGCTCACGGGCGGCGCCGCCACCAGACGGATGTCGGAATACTCCTCGTACAGCGCCATATAATATTTGGAACCGCTCCACATGGAGTTGAGGGAGGCCATCAGGCCGGTCTCCTCCTGATATTTCTTCTCCAGAAGGTAGCTCAGGCGGCGGAATCCCATCGCCTTACCCTCCAGTTGCTGCTCCTGCGACATGGCCTGCGCCTCCTCGGTAACGTCGATAACGCGCCTCAAGAACTGGATGCTCTTGCCGGGGATGGGGACCTCGTCGGCATCTGTCAGTGCCCAGAAACCATCCTCCAGATAATTGTGCTCCGGAGTGCTGAGGGCGTGGACGTCGGCGTAGGCGCAATGGTGGTTGGTGATGACCAGGCCGCGGTTGGAGACGACGCTGCCGGAGCAGCCGAAGTCCAGCGACACCACGGCATCGGACAGGGCGGCACCGGGAGCGTCGGCGTTGTAGATATCCTTTGCATCGAGCAGCAGGCCGCGCTCGTGCATATTGGCTTCCAGCGCCTTGCTGATGGCATTTATCATCCACATCCCCTCGTCGGCCCTAGCGGCCAGAGCCATCAGGGATGCGGCGGCAATACAAATAATTCTTTTCATACTATTCTGTTACAGCATACGGATGAACCACGCCGGGAGTTTCGAATTTGAGACGGGCATCCTCTTCGCGGACATCGTCCTCCTTATATGTAATGGTCCACTTGTCCATCGTCATCAGTTCCCAGATGCGATCGGCGGTAGCAGGCTCGGCAAAGCGGATCTGAAGCGCCGGCTTCAGGTTTTCATTGAGATTCACGTAGGTGGCAATTACCCCCTCCTCTCTTGAAAGATGGTTGCTCAGGAAAGGCAGGGAGCGGGTAATGATGGGCTTCTCGTAGCGCTCGTCCTCGAATTCGAGGATATACTGCGGTTTACCTTCATAGACCTCGGCGCGCTTGCGAACCACTGTGGTGTCGCCGTTGGGATATTTGCCGTTGTATTCTGCCTTGAATGGGCTGAACATCTTATGCAGGAAGTCGGCAGTGGCAATGGTCCCTGTCTGGGGCTCCATCCGGACGAATTCGAGCCCCATCGGGATCTCATTGACCTTGCCGTTGGGCAGGTTCATCACCAGTTTCTTGCGGTTCACGATCTCCTTGAACCAGGCCTCGCTTGCCTCGGCTTTCGGATCCATATAGACACGAACTACCACGGGGCAGTCATATTCGGATTCAACACCATAGACAGGCGCTTCCTCTTCGCGGAACTGCAGGCCAAAGTAGTTCAGGTCCATCTTGTCGTGCATCTTTTCTACCCGGAGAGTCACCACCTTGAGTTCCGGAGTCTGCTCTACGTCGGGAGTTGCTATCTTGAACTTGGAAGGGACGAATATCTGCTTCTCGACAGCTTCTGCGTTGGTAACCTTGGGATCGTAGCCGACCTCAACGGTGTGGCTGCCCACATAGGTCTTCACGGCGTGTACGCCCGGCACTTTCTCCATCTTGGCCTTGAAAGCCATGGAGCTGCCGTAGCACTTGACGCTCTTGAGGCCGGAAACCTTGAGCGTCTCCAGGTTCATACCCTCTTCGATGCCCCATTTCTCATTGATGGTCGGCAGTTCAAACTTGTTGCCTATTATCAGAGCCGCACACAGCAGCACCAGTGTCAGCAATGCCGGCAAGAAGCGGGTCCAGCCCTTCTTCTCCTTAGCCTTTGAAGGACATACACCAACGCGCAGGCCATTCCTGGAGCAGGCGGTGGCGCATTCTCCGCAGAGGGTGCAATCTACATGGTTGACGGCGCCCTTTACAGAGGCTACGTCGATGCCGTAAGGACATTTCTTTGTACAGAGGCCGCAGGAGGTGCAGGCCTCATCGTCCTTGATCATACGTAAAATCTGTAACTTGGGCTTGCTGTAGAACGCTTCAAGGATCCAGCCGGCCAGGCAGAAAGTGCCCAGCAGCCACAGCCAGCTGAAGTTGAGACCAAGCAGCGACGCCACCCACCAGAGCAGAGAAAGCACCACCAGAGGCAGCCAGAACTTCAATGTATTGGAAATTGCACCCAGCGAACAGACATACTTGCACCAGAAGCGGTCGATGAACAGGCCGAGCAGCACTACGATGCCCACTGCAACCAGAGACATCCAAAGTGTAATCTCACCCTTGAATCCGGTGGCAACCGCATAGTAAGGATCCAGTTTTTTGCAGAACAGCTCGCTGGATGTCACAGTCATATACACAATCCAGAAAAGGAGGGCGTATTTGACCAGTCGGAGGATTATATCCAGCACCTTACCGACCTTTACAGTCTTGATTTTCATTGCCTTGCGCGCACGGATAAGTAAGTCTTCCACCGTGCCGACCGGGCAGAGATAGCCGCAGAAAAGCTTGCTGAAGAATATCACTGCCACCGCCAGTGCGATGCCCATGAGAATCTGCAATGAACTCATCGAGCAAGGAAGTGAACCTCTCTGAAAATAGGTCGCCAGAGCCTGTAAACCGCCAAACGGACAGAGTTTTTCGGGGTCGGCGGGGGTCATCCCTTTAAAAATTTTAGCTGCGAGGCCTGAAAGGAAGAATATCAAGGCCGCCAAAGAGCCCCACTGAAGTAGGTTCTTGGGCCAGTTGGAGTGTCTTTGTTTCATTTTATAAGATTATTTTATCACAAATGTAAACAATTCCTGCAAATTGTTATACCTTTGTTTTCTTAACATTGCCCGCTCATGAAAAAGCGCATTGTAATTATCTTCATTCTGCTGTTCAGCATTTTTTCCGGCGCCTGCTTCGCCCAGAAATACACTTTTTCCGGAACCATAACCGACAAGACCACCGGAGATCCCGTTGAATTCGCCACCGTTGTGCTGGAGGGGCCGTCCCTCTGGGCAGTTGCCGACGCGTCCGGCCGCTTTACGATCACCGGCGTGCCGTCGGTCAAGACCACTGTGAGCGTCTCCTGTCTCGGGTATGTCGAATGGAAAAAGGAGATTCAGATCGGCAGGGACATCAAGGATTTCAAGGTAGCCCTTGCTCAGGACAACCTGTCGCTGGAGAGCGCCGTGGTAACGGCTCAGGAGGATGCCAATTCCGCCACCACCGCCCGCACCATAGATAAAACGGCTCTGGACCATGTACAGGTGATGAACGTCTCCGACATCTCGGCCCTGCTGCCGGGCGGCGCCACAAAAGATCCGTCGCTTACATCTGACCAGCAGATTGCCATCCGTGCCGGCAGTGGCGAGAACGGAAGCGCAGCGTTCGGCACCGCGATAGAGGTTGACGGGGTGCGTCTTTCAAATAATGCTTCATTTACAAACTCCTCTCTAAGTGGTCGTAGCGGCAGCGTGGCAGGAGCATCAACAAACAATTTAGCTTCTTCAAATATAGAGTCGGTGGAGGTCATCACCGGCGTCCCAAGCGTCGAATACGGCGATATGAGTTCTGGTGTGGTAAAAATAAACACCAGAAAAGGGAAGACTCCTTGGATCGTAACAATGTCCACAAGTCCAAAAACCAAACAGGTGTCTCTGAGTAAGGGTTTTGGTCTTGGGATAAAACAAAATGGTGCAAGTCGTGGAGTGCTCAACGCCAGTGCAGAATATACCCGCTCTGTATCAGAGCCGATGTCACCATACACTTCTTACGACCGTAAACAACTTTCCCTTACATACAGCAATTTATTTAACAGAGGCTCTTTGCACGATATTCCATTGCGCCTGACTGCCAGCATCGCCGGCAATCTGGGCGGCCTTGACAATCGTGCCGATCCCGACAAGATGATAGAGACCTTCACAATCCACCGGGACAACAGCCTGCGGGCCAATTTCAACCTCAACTGGCTTTTGAGCAAAAGCTGGATAACCAACCTGGAGCTAAATGCATCCGCCGTGTATAGCGACAAGATGCAGAGGGAGAACAGCAATTACCACAGTTCCACAACAACCATATCACTCCACACTCCTGAGCGTGGATACTACATTGCGACAGACTATGACCCCGATGGAGACAATGCAGCAGTACTCATACCAAAAGGCAACCGCTACAACGTAATGGCACTGGACGACCGCCCCCTGAGTACAAAAGTAACACTTAAGGCGACATGGGCCAAGAACATTGGCAATGTAAACAACAAGCTCAAAGTAGGTGCCGACTGGAATACTGACAAGAATTTCGGCATAGGAGAGTATACCGAGGATATGTCCACTGCCCCTTCTTATAGAGAGTGGCGTTTCTGCGACGTACCCGCTATGCACAATATCGGCATATATGCAGAAGATAACTTTCTGTTCACTTTTGGACGAGACTCCCGGCTGAATTTTATTGCCGGTGTCCGCAATGACAATACGCTGATTCAGGGCAGCGCCTATGGAACAACCAGCAGTGTTTCTCCTCGCTTCAATGCCAAGTATACAGCCTTTACCCCAAAGACCCGTGGCAAGAAATTTCTCAGGGAGTTGTCAATGCGCGCCAGTTGGGGAGTTGCCGTCAAGCAACCTTCTTTCGCGGTACTATACCCCACTCCCAGCTACTTTGACATCAACGTCTTCAAGTCTACTGCAGACGCAAACAATGTGGTTTATGAGGCTTACTATGTTATGCCTCGCACAATAGAGTATAATACAGCCCTCCGCTGGCAGCGTAACAGACAGGCAGAAATCGGATTGGATATGGACCTCGGAGGCAACCGTATTTCACTGGTAGCTTTCCGCTCCTTGACCATCGACGGTTACAACAAGGAGACGACTTACGAACCGTTCAGCTACAATTTAACTACGGCAGCATCAGTTCAGGGTATGGAGATTCCTGCTGAAGATAGATTATACATAGTAAATCCCGTGGACGGCACCATTACTGTCAGTGACCGCACGGGAGCCCATTCGCCCGTACTGGCTCCATATAAAACGATTAACCAGTTTGTATCCCGTTACACAGAAGATAACGACGACAACCCCGTGAAGCGATACGGACTGGAATGGATTATAGACTTCAAGCGAATCAAATCGTTGAACACCGATATTCGGTTTGATGGTTCTTATTACAACTACAAATCAGTTTATACAGATTTAACTGCTTATTGTCCTTCGGCCGTGGCCACTTCTGATGGCTTGCCGTATAAATATGTCGGCTGGTACGTTGGCGGCAACAGCAATTCCAACGGCACTGAAACCAGCAACGTCAAGGCCAATTTAACTGTTACCACACACATTCCAAAGGTACGAATGATTCTATCCGTAAAACTGGAGGCAAGTCTTTACAGATATTCACGTTATCTTAGCGAGAATCCCGACGGCAGCGAACGCAGTAAATTGATATCCGACCGTGCCGATATGCTTTCCTTTGCTGACGGGTCCATTTACGACGGTCCCCGCTACAGTGTGACGTGGCCAGACTACTACTCCAGCATAGATAATCCCGACGTCAAGATTCCTTTTGGAGAAGCCCTGCTCGCGGCTAAACAAGAAGATGCACTTCTTTATTCCGATTTATCAAAATTAGTTGTGCCGAATACGACTTATAATCACACATACCTGGAAGATAGGATTTCACCATATTTCAGTGCCAATGTCAGTGTCACCAAGGAGATTGGAGACCTGGCATCGATATCATTCTACGCCAACAACTTCTTTAACAATATGGCTCAAGTATACTCCACCAAAACAGGAACCTGGAGCTCTACCAGCAACTACATACCAAAATTCTATTACGGTCTTACACTTAGATTAAAATTCAACTAATTAATTATCAATAATTATGAAACGTATTTTTATATTTTTAGCATTGGCTGCCATGACTGCTTTTGCGGCAGCTTGCGATGAACCCGTCACCCCCGACAATCCCGACAATCCGGATAATCCCGACAATCCCAATCCGCCTACACCGGTTGTCACTTTGTACGACATCAACGTACAACTCTCCTCTGACGGTGCCAACTTTGCCGTTGAGGGTATTAATGTCAACCTTCTTGATGCCAACGGCATATCATATGATGCAACAACCGATGCCTCTGGCAAAGTGACATTCAATGTACCCGCAGGCACATACACCGCTTCTGCAACCTACAAGACAGCAGAGGATGGTAAAAGAATCGCATACAACGGCACCAACAACAATTTCTCTGTGTCTGAGAGTGCTACTTCTTTCACAATCGACCTGAACAAGGTAGTCAGCCAGCAGATCATTATCAAAGAGTTCTATTCTACCGGCTGCCCCAAAGACAATGGCACCGACACTTATAGCGATGATGCATACGTCATTCTTTACAATAATTCAGAATACGAAGCGGATGCATCTGATATCGTTTTTGGCATATCGTTGCCGAGCAACGGTCACGCTAATAGCGGCAACCCGTATTTGAAAGACGGGAAACTTACGTTTGAAGATCTGGACTGGATGCCCGCTCAGTCTGCAATCTGGTGGTTTACTAATCCGGTTACTATTCCTGCATACTCACAGATTGTCATTGCCATTTTCGGATGTATCGACCACACTACGACCGTCACAGCTTCTGTGGATTTGAGCAATTCCGATTATTACTGGATGTCCAATACCGAGATTTCTACTATATACAAAGCCAACAAGATCAAATCATCTGACAATATTCCTCAATCCCACTATCTGAATTGTAAGCCGTTTGGACAATCAACCGCTTGGCTTCTTTCCAACAACTCTCCTGCGTTCTTTATTGGCAAGATGGCACAAAGTGAGGTTGTGGCGCTTTGCTCAAATAGTGATGCCTTTGATCACACTTCGGGTGCAGCGGCCGTGTACAACGCCGCCAAATTCCCCAAGGCAAATGTGGTAGACTGCTTGGATATTTGGAAAGGCGGTAGTGAAGAAGCCAGTTACATCCGATTCTCGCCAGAGCTCAATACCGGCCATGTTGTCATTACTACCAACAAAGGCAATACCGCATACCGAAATGTTGATAAAGAAGCAACCGAGGCACTTGAGGAGAATGCCGGCAAACTGGTTTACGACTACGCCGGGGGTACTTATGACGCCGAAACCCAGTCCGGCTCTACCGATCCCAGCGGCATCGATGCAGAGGCTTCCATAGCTAATGGCGCTCACATCATCTATTCCGACACCAACGATACCGCCAAAGACTTCCACGTCAGAGCAATTTCTTCACTTAAGAAATAAATCATATGAAATTCCGGTTCCCGGCCATATGCGCAGTATTACTCTGTCTCGCGGCAAACGCCGCGGGACAGGAGTACACGCGCGATTTCCAGTTCGTTGTTGACACAAACCCGTACTTGAGTCTGAACAACCCCGCAGCCGTATCATTCTTTGACGGAAAGATAGCAACTGCAGCGGTCTCGTTCGAAAAGGCCAATGGCGGCCTTATGGATATTAACGAGTCCCCCGACAGTTGGGAGGTAGTTGCCGGCACCGAGTCATACTTCCGGGTATCGGACCTCATTTCATTCCACGGCAAAGTCGCCTGGAGCGACTTTGCCGGCAAGGATATGGGCGGCCCCATCCTTATGGACCCCGATTACAATCCCGTTGGTTTCTATGAACTCAACGAGACCACTTTGGGCCGCAAGCAGCGCGAATTATATAACCTTTGCGGAGAAATCGCCCTCAATTTGGGCGACAAGTGGGGACTGGGTCTTGGCGTCAACTACGAAGCCGGTGACCAAACCAAAGTCAAAGATCCCCGCTTCAGCAACATCTGGATGGATTTGAATGTTAATGCAGGTGTTTCTTCCTCAGCTGCAGATTGGCTTACGCTGGGCGTCAGTGCTCAGTGGCGCAACACCATGGAGAACATCAAGGGCCATATTTACGGCACGACCGACAAGCAATATTACATCTGTACCGACAAAGGCGGCTTCTTCGGCACCGTTGCAAGTCTCGAAAGCGACTACAACTATATCCCTGACTCTACTCCCCGTCCCATGAACAATGACTGGTACGGCGGGGCATTCCAAGCCGTTCTCTTTGGCGGGATATTCTCCAACGAGTTCAGCTATTTGCTGCGGGACGGATACTACGGCAAGAAGGCTTCTTCCTCACCCACTTTCTTCGAATTTAAAGGGACGAAGATGGGTTATGAGGGACTTCTGCTGTTGCCTTTCGGGAAGAATATCTTCCGTACAGCCGTTGCGTTGAGCCAGGAGAAACTCGCCAACAACGAAAACCAGTTCCAGTACACCACTCCCGAAGGTGGCAGTGCCGTGGTTGATTATACCGGACAGAGTCAGGTAGGCGACCGCCGTTTCCGCGATGCGAAGTTTGATATGCGCTGGATGGGCGGTGTAGAAGGTGGCCGTGCCGCAACAACCATCGGTATCAGAGGTGGTTGGAATTCTTTGAGACAGACCACCACTGTATATCCATTCTGGCGCGTGCATATCATACAGCAAATCAATGCCGAGCTATTCTGCCAGAAGAACTTCACATCTGGCAGCAATATCTTTACTGTCGATGCCTCAGGAGCATATATGTTTGGTCGCGGCACAAAGAAGAATGACGGCTCGTATGTAGAGGGAGCCTCTTCCACGTCTTTGCGCAGTTTCGACACCTACCTTGACAAGCATTTTGAGGCGAAGACAGCTCCCCGCGCAGGAGGATCGTTGGGACTGACTTATACCAGGGTGTTGAAACACATTTCGCCTTGGATAAGAATTTCCGACAGTTATACATCGCTGCTCGCAGCGCCGGAATTCCTTTCCGGCCGCACCAGGAACATTGCAGAGATCACCATCGGCTGCAACTTCTAACCACCTCGCCAAGACATAATTATGCAACGTTACCCCGCCATTGTATGTGCGCTGCTGCTGTCGCTTTGCGCCGGAGCGCAGACGATTCCTGCCGACCCCGACATCAAGGTCGGCAAGTTGGACAACGGCATGACCTACTATCTGTGCCATAACGCCAATCCCGCCGGTTGCGCAGAGTTTTACATCGCGCACAATGTGGGTGCACTGCAGGAAGAGGACAACCAGAACGGCCTGGCGCACTTTCTGGAGCACATGGCCTTCAACGGCACCCGCCATTATCCGGAGAAGAGGATTCTTGAATTCCTGGCCGACGAGGGGGTACGTTTCGGCTACAACGTAAACGCATATACCGCCAAGACAGAGACGGTTTATAATCTGTCAAACGTGCCGCTGGTGCGCGACAGCTTCATAGACAGCGTGCTGATGGTACTTCACGACTGGTCCTGCGACATCAACTGCGAACAAAAGGCCATAGATGACGAGCGTGGCGTCATAAGCGAGGAGTGGCGCCTAGGCAACGACAGCCGCAGCCGCATGGCAGAGCAGCAGACCGCCCTTATCTACAAAGGATCCAAGCAGGCCGAACGCAATGTCATCGGCACCCTGGAAGTCATCAACGGCTTCAAACGAGAAGAGATACTGGACTTCTACCACAAGTGGTATCGTCCCGACTTGCAGGCGATTATCGTCGTCGGCGACTTTGATACAGAGCAGATGGAAGGGCGCATCCGCCGCCTGTTCTGCGACATACCCGCCACCGTTAATCCCGAGCCCAAAGGGGTTTATATACCGCCGGCAATCGAAGAGCCGATATTCGAGGATATGACCGACGCCGAGGTCCGCTACCAGGCTTTCAAGGCTCTATATCGCCAGGACAACCCATATAAAGACCATAGCAACGAGAGTTTCTTCAAGGACGAATTCTGCAGGATGATTGTCACAACCGTGCTGGCCGACCGTTTCAGGGAACGAATTAAGGACAAAGACTCGGAGATTCAAAGCGCCACCATGGTGACCAACTCGTGCAAGCCAGATATGTATGTGTCGTTTGCAACAGTAGTTCCTAAAAAGAAAGAAAACCTGGCCGGCTGCCTGCGGTTCACCGAACGCGAAGTGCAGCGCCTGCTGCGATACGGCATCAGTCCGGAAGAGTTCGAGGTGGCCAAACTGAACATATCCGACAGGCTTCACTTGAACACGCCGCTGGAGCGGGAAGAGATAAAGAACGGCGAAATAGTGTCAATGGCTGTGAGCAATTTCCTGATGGGGACACCGCTGATTCTCCCCGATTCACTCAGGGAAATGCGCCGCAGCATTATGAGTGGCATCACTCTCGAAGACATTGTCCCCTACCCGGCAATGATGTATGGGCAGAGCGGTAAGATATACTCCAACTGCTACAACGACGTAGACGACGCAGGCATCGCTCCCACAAAAGAGCAGATGCAGCAAATTATCGCTGAGGTAGACGCAGAAGAAATTGCGCCTGCATTTCTGGAGTATCCGGAGATGAACATGACCGTGGGAGAGGCTTCCGGCAAGATATTATCTCAGAAAAAACTCCGCGGCACCGACATGGAGCTCTGGAAACTCTCTAACGGCGTCAAAGTTTACTATAAGGAGTCTGCACCTGTCAAACGCGACGAACACCTGGCAATGCAGTTTGTATTTGACACCGGATTCAAGGTGTTCGACCCCGACAGCGTAACTGCCGCCCGATATGCCCTTACATATGCAAAGCGTAACACCGGCTTCGGCGGCGTAGCCAAGGCAGAACAGAAGAATTATCCTGAACTTAGCGGCATCAAACTTATGCTGATGGGCAACTCCCAGGACGCCCGCATGCTGGTGACAAGCACCGCCGATAAGGCCGAAACCGCCTTCAGTGCCGCCTGCCTGCAGATAAGCGATCCCTACTTTGGCGAGGAGCGCCTCCTGGAGAGCAGCAAGGCGGCTTCGCTCAAGAGCATGGGAAAGAAAAAGACTCCCAAGGATCTGTTTGACGAACGGTGCAACCGCGAAATATACGGCAACCATCCTTGGCTTCAGGAGGTTGATTCCGCCAGTGTACAGACGGCCAGCCTCACCACTGTTGCCGATGCATTCAGGCGCTACTACGGCGATATCGCCTCGCTGAAGGTTATCATCTGCAGCGACATCCCGCGCAGTGAGATTGAATCTTTCGTAGAAAAATACATCGCCGCCCTGAGCGACGATTATCCTTATGCCAAAGGCAAACGGCTCTATTTCAGACCGGTCGCCAAAGGGCGGATGGAGATAATCGATACGGCCGACGCCGTTTCGGCGCCATTCTCCCAAATCAGTTGGAACCACTATTTCAAGGGTGGTCGCAGCATAAAGGAACGCGCAGTCATCAACATTCTTGACTATATAATGTCGGCCCGCTATCTCGATTTGATTCGCGAAAAGCGTGGCGGCGCCTACAGCGTACAGTTTGTTACTTCGGTGGCCACCGACAAGGTCCTCCCTTCCGACTCTTATGTCAACTTCCGGACCCGTCCCGAACTGCGGGATTTGCTGCTTGGCGATTTGGATAGCGAACTGGAAAGGATGTGCAAGGAGGGTCCCACCGCACAGGAGATGGAACGGGCCGTGAAATATCTAGTCAAACATCATTACGAATCCCAGGAGCAGATTTCGCGCTCCGTGGGTTCGCAATTGGATCAGATGGAAAATTATATCCGCCTCGGAACACCTTACGGTTATGACTACGAGAAAGTCGTTAAGTCGATAAAAGCCTCCGACGTACGTGCCTTGGCCCGCCGTGTCGCCGCCGGCGACCTTGTCCTCACAATCTATTCAGAAGAATAAAACATCATCTATATGAAAAGAATACTGATTGTCGTAACGCTTATCCTGTGCGCCACCGTTTCATTCGGGGCACAGAGAAAGGTCTCCAAAAAGATTAACAAATCGCCCTGGGAAAGGGAGTATATCTGGCCCAAGAACAAGATGCCGGATGCCCAGATTCATCAGGTGGCCACGATGACAGACGAGTTGTATCTTGCCGATTTCAAGGCCGATACCCACCGCGAACCCTATCTGGAGTGGTATCCCGCGCCGGAGGCCGGCAAGCGCAACGGCGGCTGCATGATACTCATCTCCGGCGGCGGCTACGAGACGTGCTGCGACATACATAATGTCAAGCGGTGGCGCGAGGCCTACACCGCCCTCGGCTTCCAGTGCGTCAACTTCGTTTACCGCACTCCCCGGCCGGAAGGGCTGCCGGTATACCAGAGCGCCTGGGAAGACGGGCAGCGTGCGGTACGCATGGTCCGCAGCGAAGCTGCCAAACGCGGCTTCGACCCCGAGAAGATCGGTGCGATAGGAATGTCTGCCGGCAGCCATTTATTGCTGCTGATTGCCACCAGTTCTCAGACGCCCGCCTACGAACGTATCGATGAAATAGACGACATTTCCTGCCACCTCAACTGGGCGGTTGCCAACTCCCCCGCTTATCTCACCACCGACGGCGAGAACGGCACCCCCGCCATCTTTGACGGCTACGGGCCGAATGTCTCCCTGTCCAAGGTCTTCAAGTTCGACGAAAAGACCTGCCCCATAACCATGCAGCACGGCGGCGCCGACCCCTACTCTCCCAACGGTTCCACGCTGATATATCGCAAACTGCACGAGATGGGCATCCCGGCAGAACTCCACCTGTATCCCGACAAGCCCCACATGGAGCTGGGCGCCGAGCGGGCCCACGAATTCATCCGTCAGCTGGGCCTTCTGGGCCCTCTGGAGCCCGAGGTGGCACTGATGGACCGCTTCAACAGCGACGAGGCGCGCGGCAATTACATCAAAGAGTCCATTTGGCCGGAGGGCAAGACTCCCGACTTCCAGCCGCACCAGTGCGAGCCCTACATAGAGTGGCACTTCCCCAAGACTTTGAAGACCACTGCCATACAGATTATCTATTCCGGCGGCAGCTATGAGGGCAACAACCCCGACGGCTACGAAGCAGCCCCTGCAAGGCGCTATCTGAACGAGATGGGGATGACCGTGGTGACCCTGAAGTACCGCACTCCCCGCCCGAAAGGTATGGACAAGTACATCACCGCCTGGCAGGATCTGCAGCGCGCCATCCGGATCGTCCGCAGCAAAGCGGCCGGATATGGTCTGGATCCTGACCAGATCGGCATCATGGGTTGTTCCGCCGGCGGCCACCTGACACTTATGGGCGTCACCAGTTCGCTGCATCATTCTTATCTGCCGATAGACGATATCGACAACCTTTCCTGCAGCGTGCAGTGGGCTGTGGGCATCTATCCCGCATACGCCCTGACCGACGACGACGGCGAGGGCTATAACCTCACCAAAGGCTGCGGCGAGGGCGTCACTTTCAATCCGGAGTTCTCCTTCGATATGGCCACCTGCCCCATGTTCCTGATCCACGGCGATGCCGACGACGTGTCACCCATGGCATCGGTATATCTCTGGGAAAAACTGCGTGCGATGGGCATCCAGAGCGAACTGCACACCCTGGCGCTGCGCGACCACGGCTTTCAGAAAACAGCTTCGCCCGGCACGGGAAGCTACAACTTCCTGGACCGCATCGGCGAGTGGCTGCGCACCCGAATACACTTCGAAGAATAGTCATCACCGTCCTTAACCTGACTTATGAATTCTTCCTACAAACGATACAATATGAACAAGCCGCCGGTACGCACCCGGTGGTATCTCTGGCCCATAACCCTGTTGCTGAGTTTTCCCGACGTAATCAAGCACAAGGCAAAAATCAAAAAGACCGGTATGGACGGTATCAAGCCGCCGTACGTACTGCTGTGCAACCACAACGCTTTTCTGGACTTCAAAGTCGCCACCAAGGCGATATTTCCCAAGCGGGCGAACTACGTAGTGGCGATTGACGGTTTTATAGGCCGCAAGTGGCTGCTGCAGCAGGTAGGATGCATCTGCAAGCGGAAGTTCACGTCCGATATCCGACTTGTGAAGCAGTTGCTCAAGACGGTGGCGAACGGTGACATCGCAATCATTTATCCCGAGGCGCGATATTCGCTTTGCGGCACCACCGCCGTGCTGCCAGAGTCCCTGGGCAAGCTCTGCAAGCTGCTCAAGGTGCCGGTTGTGTCGCTAATCTGCCACGGGCATCACGTCAATTCCCCCTTCTGGAACCTGCACGACCGCAGAGTCAAACCCACCGAGGCGGAGATGACGATGCTATTCACTCCCGAACAACTCAAAGAAGCCGATGTCGAGACCGTCAATTCCCGCATAGTGGAGGCCTTCCAATACGACGATTTCGCCTGGCAGAAAGAGCGCGGCATCCGCACCCCATACGACAAACGCGCCGAGGGGCTGCACAAGGTGCTCTATCAGTGCCCGGCCTGCGGCACCGAGTTCGAAATGACATCGGAGGGCACCCGGCTGATTTGCAAGCACTGCGGAAAGCAGTGGAATATGACCGAGTTGGGCGAGCTCGAGGCTGTGGAAGGTAAAACAGAATTCTGCCACATTCCCGACTGGTACGAATGGGAAAGGACCAACGTCCGCCGCGAGGTGGAGGCCGGCACATACACTTCCGGCGATTTGGCGGTATCGGTCAACACGCTGCCCAACGCCCTCAAGTTCAGGTTTTTGGGCAACGGCGTCCTGCGCCACGATATGGACGGATTCCACGTCCACGGCGTGGAGCCTGACGGCGAAAAGTTCGATATGGAGATACCTGTTCCGGCGCTTTACTCCTGCCACATAGAATACGAATATCTTGGCAAATGTGGGGATTGTATAGACCTCAACACTCTGGATGACACCTGGTATATTTATCCCGAAGGGGACAGGTTTGCAGTGACCAAGATGGCGCTGGCCACGGAGGAACTATATTTCGCCCACCGGCGAGCCATCGGCAGGCCGTGTCCCAAGGGACTTGCCTGATTACCGTTTGTCCTCCGCTGACTCTTTCTTTTCCGGCACCAGATTCAGCACCAGATATTCGCTGTGGGTTCCAATCCGGAACCTACCGCCCCACAGGCCCATGCCTGAGGTGACATAGAATTGTGTATCGCCCTTTTTCAGCTGGCCGTGCGCCTTCTCAAAAGTCACATGCTCCAACCAGCTCAAAGGCCATATCTGGCCGTTGTGGGTGTGTCCGCTGAACTGGAAATCGACTTTCTCCAATTCAGCCTCCAGCAAATCCTTGGGCTGATGGTCCAGCACCAGGGTAAACTGCCCTTTCGGAGCCTTCCTGAGCAATTGGTACAGCGACCTGCGCTCCTCGTTGTTAGCATCGTCGCGACCTACTATGCTGATGCCGCACACGCTCACCACAGAGTCCTGGATCACGGTGATGTTGCATTTCCGGTAGAAGTCTTTTGACTCATCCACCCCGGCGTAATACTCGTGGTTGCCAAGGCAGGAATAAACCGGCGCCGCGAAATGCTTCAGGCAGCTGGCATCATGGTCGGCGGTTATCGCCCGTAGGCTGCGGTCAACCAGGTCACCCGCCAGCAATATCATGTCAGGTTTTTCCGCATTCACCATATTTACCCATCGCCGCAGTTCGTTGTATGAATTGTGGTATCCGGCGTGCAGGTCGCTCATAAGCACTATCTTGACCGGCTGGGATATCTTGGCAGAAGCCACCGTCATCTCTTCACGGTATTTGTGACGGTAATTGATGCCGCCATATATCAGCAGCCCTGCCGTCAAAGCGCAAATCACAGAAAAGACAATGATATTGTTTTTCAGTATTCTGGCCGGAAGGATGCGCATCAACCGCAGGATATCCAGCACCAGGAAGGCCATGAAAATGTAGATCAGAGCTATCACCCAGCTGTTGCCGAAGATGTAGCAGGTTCGCGCCAGGGACATCGGCAAATGGTCTATCAGGCCGGTAATCGACAGGGTAAAAGCCACAGCCGCCAGGCCATAGACAACCATCAGCAGCACTTTAAGCCACTTTTTGGCGGGTAGTATTTCCCATATTCTGTAGGCGACATACACCGCTGCCGCCGGTAAAACAGCCTTTAACATTAGCGCAAATATACGCATTATTATTATCTTTGCAGCGAGATACGGCCGCTGTGGCCTTGTCAAGTGTAACAGGCACCACTATAAAAACTGCAAAATGAAACAGAAATTCACTATCAACTTCTTGTTGATGACGGTGGCTCTGGTAGTCTGCCTCATCGCATCCAATCTTTTCGCAACCAAAGTTTTCACCCTATGCCGCGGCATCAATCTGCCCGGAGCGGTACTCATTTTTCCCATCTCCTACCTCCTGAACGACTGCATTGCCGAGGTGTGGGGCTTCCGGCGCGCCCGGTTTGTGATTTGGCTGGCATTCGGCGCCAACGTTTTTGTGGTGCTTATGGGACAGCTCATAGTGTGGCTGCCTGGAGCATCGTTCTGGGATGGCGGTCCGCATTTCGATTATATGTTCAATATGGCCCCGCGCGTTGTGGCGGCTTCTATGCTGGCTTTTTTGACAGGTTCAACGCTCAACGCCCTGGTGCTCAGTAAGATGAAGGTAGCCTCTGAAGGCCGGCGGTTCGGCCTGCGCGCCATCGTATCCTCGCTGGCCGGCGAATGTGTGGACTCGCTCATCTTTATGCCGATTGCTTTCTGGGGCACGCCCATTAAGACGCTGCTGGCAATGATGGCGGCGCAGGTCAGCTTCAAGGTACTCTACGAGATTATCATCCTGCCCGTCACCACCCGGGTAGTCCGTCGCGTAAAGGCCATAGAGGGTGTCGATGCCTACGACGTCGACATCAATTACAATCCGTTTAAAATCAAAGACATTCAATAACCATGAAAGATCGTAAAACAGAGGGTTTGCAGTCGCTTGGCCGCAAGACCAAATATGCCGACTCTTATGCGCCTGAGGTGCTGGAGGCGTTTGAAAACCAGCATCCTGAAGGCGATTACTGGGTGCGCTTCAACTGCCCCGAATTCACCTCGCTGTGCCCCATCACCGGCCAGCCAGACTACGCCGAGATGCGCATCAGCTACATTCCCGACATAAAGATGGTAGAGAGCAAGAGCCTCAAGCTCTACCTGTTCAGCTTCCGCAACGAGGGGGCCTTTCACGAGGACTGCGTCAACATCATCATGAAGGACCTCATCAAACTGATGAATCCCCGCTACATTGAGGTCACCGGCTACTTCACCCCCCGCGGCGGCATAAGCATCTACCCTTACGCCAACTGGGGCCGCCCCGGCACCAAATACGAACAACTCGCCGCCCAGCGCCTCGCAAACCGTGAGTAACCATTATGAAACGAATACTGACACTGGCCATAGCGGCCTTGATGATGGCGGCGGCATACAGCCCCTCCGACGCCTGCACCAACCTGATAGTGGGCAAGAAAGCATCTGCCGACGGCAGCGTGATTTGCACCTACAATTGCGACGGATTCGGCTTTTCCGGCGCGCTGAGCTATGCCGCAGCTGGCCGTCACGAGAACGGCGAGATGATTGCCATCCGCAGCTGGGGTCCCAATGCCCAGACTCATTACATTCCTCAGGCGGAATATACCTACGCCGTAGTTGGCCTGATGAACGAGAAGCAGGTCTCCATTGTAGAAACCACATGGGACGGCCGCAAGGAGTTGCGCAATCCGGAAGGGATGCTGGACTATTTCACCTTGATGAACCTTGCACTGCAGCGCTCCGCCTCCGCCCGCGAAGCCATAGCAGTGATGCACAATCTGGTTCAGGAATACGGCTACAACGCCACCGGCGAATCCTTTGCCGTCTGCGACAAGGAGGAGGCCTGGATCATGGAGATAATCGGCAAGGGGCCCGGCCGCAAGGGCGCCGTTTGGGTGGCCCGCCGCCTCCCTGACGACTGCATCACAGCCTATGCCAATTCCAGCCGCATCCGCCAGTTCCCTCAGGCGAAGAAGGCCGATAAGAAACTGGGCTTCTGCGTGGTGCCCGGCGAGTGCATGTACTCTGCCGACATCATCAGCTTTGCCCGTGAGATGGGATACTTCTCCGGCAAGGACGCCGACTTCAGCTTCCGCGAGGCTTACGGCCCGCTGGACTGGAGCGCCATCCGATATTGCGAGGCCCGCGTGTGGAGTTTCTACCGCCACCACACCGACAAGGCCGAGATGGACAAATACCTCCCCTTCCTTGACGGTGACCTCAGCGTACACGACGACCTGCCGCTCTGGATCAAGCCCGACGCCCCTGTCACCTACCGCGAGATCCAGGAGGATATGCGCGACCACTACGAAGGCACCGCGCTGGATATGACCGCCGACGTCAGCGCCGGTCCCTGGGCGTCGCCCTATCGCAACCAGCCTGTCAACTATTACGCCTCCGATTCAACCAAAATGTTCCGCGAGAGGCCCATCGGCTGCCAGCAGAGCGGCATGACCATGATGTGCCGTATGCGCAACTGGCTGCCCGACGCCGTGGGCGGAATTCTCTATTTCAACCTGGATGACGCATCAATGGTGGCCTACGTTCCCATCTACTGCGGCGTCAACCGCATTCCCGAGCCCTTCCGTCGCGAGAACAACAACGTCCGCGAATTCTCCACCGAGAGTGCTTTCTGGATGTGCAACTTTGTGGCGAATATGGTTTACCCTCGCTACAGCGTTATGATTGGCGACCTCAAGGCGACACAGAAGAAGCTGGAAGACTATTACGAACAGGTACAGCCGGAGATTGACTCTCGCGCCGCAGAACTCACCGCCGGCGAACGCGCCGACTATCTCACCGCCAGGTCGATAGACCACACCGCCCGGATGATGTCCGACTGGGACAAACTTGCAAGGCTGCTTATTGTCAAGCATAACGACCAGATAATGCTCCCCGGAGAGGGCGGCGAACTGGCCCCCGGCCGTCACACCTCACCCGCATACGCCCCGGCCTTCATCGACGCCGTCAAGGATCAGACCGGCGACCGCTACGTCCGCAAAGAGATTCAACAGTAATAAGCAGGTTGTAGAGACCGTCTTCGGAAAGGACGGCGCGGTTGATTTCGGAAGGGATTTCGCCCGCCTCGTCGGCCTCAAAGTCCTTGAGCCAGAGGCCGGAGCGCTGGTATTCGTCCAATTCCTTAACGGTTGCGCGAAGCTTTTCAATACGGTCCATATCGCGTGTCAAGGCATCCACCGCCTTCTGCACGCGCGCCATTGCCCGTGACATCGCCTCCACCCGCGAAACGGCATCGGTATAATTCTTCTTCATATCTGTAAAGGTAATAATTTCCGATAAAACGCTATCTTCGCACTATGCCTGTACAGAAGACAAATGCGGCGCGGCTGCTGGATGCCGCCGGAATCAAGTACGAACTCGTTCCCTACGAGGTGGACGAGGAGCATCTTGACGCCGGACACGTGGCGGCGCAGCTTGGCGAAGATCTGGACCGGGTGTTCAAGACACTGGTGCTGCGCGGCGACAGGACGGGCTTTTTCGTGTGCGTGATTCCCGGCTCGCTGGAGGTCGACCTGAAGGTGGCGGCGCGAATCTCAGGCAATAAAAACTGCGAGATGATCCACGTCAAGGAGTTGCTGCCCACCACCGGCTATATCCGCGGCGGCTGCTCGCCCATCGGAATGAAGAAACCCTTCCCCACATTTATCCACGAAAGCGCCCTGCTGTACGAATCCATCTACATCAGCGCCGGCATCCGCGGCCTGCAGATCTGCATAGAGCCGCAGACCCTCATCGACTTTGTCGGCGCCGGCATTTACCCGCTTTAACAGCTTTAACACACCATAAAAAACACAGCCCTCCGCCAGAAAGGCAGAGGGCTGCGTCTATTGTTAAAAACCGATTACCAGATGCTTACGCGCTCTTCCTCGGGACGGAACATAGGGTCGCCTTCCTTGATGTCGAATGCATCAAAGAAGCTCTGGAAGTTGCGCAGGGACACGTTCACGCGGTTCTCTGCCAGAGAGTGAGGATCCAGGTTGGTGAGGCGAGCCTTCTCCTGGTCGGTGATGTTCTGAGCCCAGATCTTGCCGTAAGAGAGATAGAAGCGCTGCTCCGGAGTGAAGCCGTCTATCAGGCCCTGCGGATGCTCCTTGAGAACGTTCTCCATAGCGGTGAAAGCGATGGAGAGTCCACCGTGGTCGCCGATGTTCTCGCCCAGGGTGTAACGGCCGTTTGCCATCACGCCGGGGAGGATTTCAACCTCGTCGAACTGCTTGACCAGGATGTCGCCCTTGGCGGTGAATTTCTCCTTGTCTTCCGGAGTCCACCAGTTGGCCATGTTGCCATTTGCGTCGAACATGCTGCCCTGGTCGTCAAAGCCGTGGGACATTTCGTGACCGATAACCACGCCGATGCCGCCGTAGTTCACGGGAGCGTCTGCATTCGGATCAAAGAAAGGCTTCTGCAGGATACCTGCGGGGAAGCAGATTTCGTTGGTGGTGGGGTTGTAATATGCGTTCACGGTCTGAGGAGTCATGCCCCACTCGGTCTTGTCGGTGGGCTTGCCAAGCTTGGAGAGATTGTCCTGCAGATACCAAGCGCTGGCATTCTTGAGGTTCTGATAGTAGGTCAACTCAGGATCTACGTTCAGAGTGGAATAATCTTTCCATTTGTCGGGATAGCCGATCTTGACGGTGAAGGCAGAGAGTTTCTCGTGTGCGAAAGCCTTGGTGCTGTCGCTCATCCAATCCAGAGCGTCGATATGCTCGTGCCATGCAGCGCGCAGGTTCTCTACCAGCTCCAGCATCTGCTTCTTGGAAGACTCGGGGAAGTAGCGCTCTACGTACATCTTGCCCACAGCCTCGCCAAGCAGGCTGTTGGGAACCTCCATGGCGCGTTTCCAGCGGGGTTTCTGCTCCTGTGCGCCGGCCATCTGATGGCTGAAGAACTCCCAGCTTGCGGTGTAGAAATCGTCGCTCAGAGCGCCGCATGCACCGCTAACCAGATGAGCCAGAGCGTAATCCTTGAGAGTCTCTACATCGGTCTCTGCAACATAAGCGTTGAACTTCTCAAAGAAAGAGGGCTGCTCTACGATGACCTTCTCCTGTGCGGGGATGCCCATCTCTTCCATATCGATGTCGAAGCCGATAGCGGGATATGCGGCGATAATTTCGTCGGAAGACATCGGGTTGTAGATGGCTGCCACGTCGCGGTTCTGCTCGCGGGTCCAGGAATACTCTGCAAGGTGGTCCTCAACCTCCAAAGTCTTGGCAGCGATATCCTCTGCATTTTCAAGACCGCAGAGCTGCAGTATCTTTACCAGGAAGTTCTTGTAGCCCTCTTTGAGTTCGGCATTCTCTGCCTTGAGGTAATAGTCGCGGTCGCCCATACCCAGGCCGCCCTGGCCTACGTAGAGCACTTGCATATCACTGTTTGCCAAGTCGGCATCCACACCGCTGCCGTAGAAGCCGGTGCCGGTGCCTTCCTTGCTCATCTTGGAGAGAAGGTGCCAGAGTTCGTCTTTTGTGGTAACTGCCTGAATGCGGGCGATATCTTCCATAACGGGCTGTGCGCCAAGCTCATTGCGGGTTGTGGAATCCAGTGCCATCTTGTACAGGTCGGAAATCTTCTGGTCCACGCTGCCCTTGGCGGCCTTCATGTCGGCCATAGACTCGAACAGTGCGTTAAGCTGCTCCTGATTGGTCTCGCGGATGACGTCGAACGATCCGAAGCGGGAGAACTCGGGACGGAGCGGGTTCTTGACCTGCCAGCCGCCGGTTGCATACTTATAGAAATCAACCTTGGGGCTGACGGTGGTGTCGAGGTCAGAAATATCCAGTGCGGGGGCCTTTTCTGCCTTGGGACCGCACGAAGCAAGAGCCAAACAAGCTAACATAATTGCAAATGTCTTTTTCATTAGTGTATAGATTTTTGTGTTTTTTCCGGGGGTGCAAATTTAAGATTTTTATCTACCTTTATGCAAACAAATTACGTCATAATGAACAAGGTTTTCCCTGAGATAAAGAAGAATTTCGGATTCGGCTGCATGCGGCTGCCGGAAAAGGACGGAGAGATTGACATCGAGCAGATGTCGGCCATGGTAGATTATTTCCTGGAGCACGGCTTCAACTATTTTGACACGGCCCACGGCTACCATAGCGGAAAGAGCGAGAAGGCGCTGAGGACCTGCCTTACCAGCCGCTACCCGCGCGAGAGCTACCTTATTACCAACAAGCTCACCCACGGTATGTTCGAGATGAGTCCGGAAGGAATCCGCAAATTCTTCGCGCAGCAGCTGGAGGACTGCGGCGTGGATTATTTCGACTTTTATCTGCTGCATTCGCAGACCAACAAGTTCTTTGAGGATTTCAAGGCCTGCCGGGCCTACGAAACGGCTTTCGATCTGAAAGAAGAGGGTAAAATCCGCCACGTCGGCGTCTCTTTCCACGACACGCCGGAGGTGTTGGACCGCATCCTTACCGAATATCCGCAGCTGGAATTCGTCCAGATACAGTTCAACTATCTGGATTATGACGACCCCGGCATCCAGAGCCGCGGCTGCCATGACGTTTGCGAGCGGCACGGCAAGCCGGTGGTGGTTATGGAGCCGGTCAAGGGCGGGCAGCTGGCCCGTCTGCCGGAAGATGCCGCACAGCCCCTCAATGATCTGGGCGGCGATGCCAGCTATGCCAGCTACGCGATGCGCTTTGCCGCATCGTTCCCTCTCAACTATCTGGTCCTTTCAGGAATGAGCAATCTGGAACAGATGGCAGACAACCTGTCGTATATGACCGATTTTGTGCCACTGTCGGAAGATGAAATGGCGGCCGTGGCCAAGGTCCGCGAGATACTCCACGGCAAGAACATGATTGCCTGCACCGCCTGCCGCTATTGCACCGACGGCTGCCCCATGGACATCCCTATCCCCGATATCTTTTCAGACCTCAACGCCAAAAGCGTCCACGACGACTGGAACAGCAACTGGTATTTCACCGTACACACCTTGGAGCACGGCAAGCCCTCAGACTGTATAGAATGTGGGCAGTGCGAGGGAGTTTGTCCCCAGCATCTGCCCATCATCGATCTTCTTAAGAAGGCCGCAGAGACCTTCGCCAATGCTGAATCTGATTCCTAGAGCGCTACGTTGAGGCCCAACTGCAGGAAACCTTTGTAGCCGACGCCAAGTTCGGCGGTAAAGGCCACTTTCTCGCTACCCAAACGCATACCGATAGGGGTAAGCTGGACCACCGGGAAGATAGAAGGATCGTCGGAAGAAGAACTTGAATCTTCAGTTGCGCCAACGGTATCACCGGCATCTCCGTCATCTGCCTTCGTGACAGGAGCGGGCCTGTTTACGGTAGTGGTAAATACTGAGCCAACGCCCAGATTAATACCTCCGTACAGTTTGCAGATACCGGCGGGCTTGTAATAGAATTTGCCGGCAGCAGTCAGAGTAGGAAAATGAATATGCTGATAGCTGTCACTGGACACCAGGCCGTAGTGCCAATAGCCGATCTCGGGACCGACCGTCCATCTGGTATTGGCAAAGTGATGGTCATATCCTGCTGAGATGTACGGGATCCACCCCTTGAACTCGGGAGACTCAACGGAGGCGTTTCCACCGGAGAAAACGGCAACCAGGCCGGCTCCGATAGCCACACCAAGACCGACACCCACTGCGGTGAAAGCGGTGGGAACATAGGCGTCGGAAACCTGAACATTAAGGCTGTTTACGGGAAGACCATAGACATCCACATTCTGTGCGAAGAGTGATGAACTGCATACGAGCAGCATCAAAGCAACAATAAATTTCTTCATAATTATAGTTTTAATTAGAAATCGTTGGCAAAAGTAGTGCAAATTCCGTGCTATGTCAAATAAATGCCTAACTTTGACAAAAATCACATCTGTTATGCATTTATTTCTAACGGCGATTCTGTCGATCCTTATAGCCCAGGCCAATCCGACCGTAGTTTGGAAGGCCGGCGTAAACCATATTCAGGACAATAACTATCAGCTGGTGCTCACCGGGCAGGTGGCCGACGGCTGGTACGTCCACCCGATGGCCGACGAATACGTAGGCACTACGCTTACGGTTAATCCCGGCGAAGGCATTGGTGCTATGGGAGAAGTATCCGAAGAATTCACTCCTTCCGATTATAAGGGCGAAACTGTTGTCACAGGCTTGTATAAGCTGATTCAGGATATGGAGATTACCGGCAGCGGTACCGCCAACGTCTCCGGCACCGTGACCTGGAGCGCCTGCAGCGGCGACGAATGCAATATGCCGGAGGATTATGAATTCTCCGTGCCGGTGGAGATTGCCAGTCAGGCCGGCAATGACGCCGCAGCCACCAAATCGGGCTCAAAAGGGCTCTGGGCGTTGATTCTGGAAGCCATCCTATGGGGCTTTCTGATGCTCCTCACCCCCTGCGTGTTCCCTATGGTGCCGATGACGGTGTCGTTCTTCCTCAAAAGGTCCGGCTCAGCAGCCAAGGGGCGCTTCAACGCCCTGATGTACGGCCTGTTCATAGTGCTGCTGTACACGGTGCCCATCTGCATCATTATAGGCCTCACCTGGGCCCTGGGCGGCAAAACTGTCACCGCCGACATATTCAACTGGCTCTCTACGCACTGGCTGCCCAACATCCTGTTCTTCATCATCTTTATGGTGTTTGCGGCATCGTTTTTCGGCGCTTTCGAAATCACCTTGCCCTCTAAATGGACCAACAAGGCCGACAGCGGCAGCGACAAGAAGGGCCTTCTGGGCGTGTTTTTCCTGGCGCTGACCCTGGTGCTGGTGAGCTTCAGCTGCACCGGCCCCATAGTGGGCACAGTGCTGATAAAGAGCACCCAGGGCGAATTCTGGACGCCGATGGTCACGATGCTGGCCT
>JAEEGJ010003549.1_pt1 | contig 58903 bp, 52 predicted proteins | sample 8958761 | NCBI WGS metagenome assembly JAEEGJ01 (sample SAMN16246546, study PRJNA631951) | gut metagenome | biome: gut microbiome; feature: rumen; material: RS-attached | host: Bos | place: Iran: Karaj | collected 2018-10 | reverse complement strand
ACATTTTATCGTCTATTCCAGCTCTATGGTTCCCGGCGGTTTACTTGTCAGATCATAAAGTACTCTGTTAACGCCCTTCACTTCATTGATAATTCTATTCATGCACTTCTGAAGCACCTCGAAAGGTATCTCGGTGCACTCGGCGGTCATGAAATCGGAGGTGTTGACAGCGCGTAAAGCAACGGCGTAATCGTAGGTTCTGAAATCACCCATGACTCCGACTGAGCGCATGTTGGTTAATGCTGCAAAGTACTGGCCGATTCCCTTTGAGAGGCCTGCCTTCTCAATTTCCTCGCGGTAGATAAAGTCGGCATCCTGGACAATTCGTACCTTCTCGGCGGTAACTTCGCCTACAATACGAACACCAAGTCCGGGACCGGGGAAGGGCTGACGGAATACAAGGTATTCGGGAATTCCAAGTTCAAGTCCAGCGCGGCGAACCTCGTCCTTAAACAGAAGTCTTAAGGGCTCGATAATTTCCTTGAAATCTACACAGTCAGGAAGTCCGCCTACGTTATGGTGGGACTTGATAACCGCAGATTTGCCAAGTCCTGACTCTATTACATCGGGATAAATTGTTCCCTGTACAAGGAAATCAACGGCGCCGATCTTCTTTGCCTCTTCCTCGAATACACGGATAAACTCCTCACCGATTATCTTTCTCTTTCTCTCGGGTTCCTCTACGCCTGCAAGCTTCTCATAGAAGCGCTCCTGGGCGTTAACCCTGATAAAGTTTAATTCATAATTTCCGTTGGGGCCAAAAACCGCCTCAACCTCATCTCCCTCATTCTTACGAAGGAGCCCGTGATCTACAAATACGCAGGTCAGATTCTTACCGATGGCCTTGGACATAAGAACTGCGGCAACGGATGAATCTACGCCGCCTGATAATGCGCAAAGGGCTTTTCTGTCTCCAACCTTCTCGCGAATTTCTCTGATCTTGCTTTCAACAAAGGAATCCATGGTCCAATCGCCGTGACATCCGCAGATAGTGTAGACGAAGTTTGAAATCATCTTTTTACCGTCAACGGTATGCATAACTTCGGGATGGAACTGGGTTGCGTAAAGTCCTCTTGAAGCATTTTCCATTGAAGCCACAGGGCAAACTGAAGAATATCCTGTAATGCTGAAGCCTGAGGGAACCTTGGCTATATAGTCGGTGTGGCTCATCCAAACCACTGTCTTCTCATCTATTCCATGGAAAAGCTTGCTTGATGTGTTGATTTCAATATCTGTCTTTCCGTACTCACTCACAGGAGCTGTTTCTACAACACCTCCCAAGGTGTATGCCATAAGCTGTGAACCATAGCAGATTCCAAGAATCGGAATGCCAAGTTCAAATATAGCTTTATCATAATGAGGAGATTTCTCATCGTACACGCTGTTGGGGCCGCCGGTGAAGATAATGCCCTTGGGGTTTTTCTTCTTAATCTCATCAAGGGATAAAGTGTAGGGGCAAACCTCTGCGTAAACGTTACACTCTCTGACTCTTCTGGCAATCAGCTGGTTATATTGTCCGCCGAAATCCAGAACAATAATCATTTCATTAGTCATATTAAACCTCGTATTTAAACATTAACAACTATATTACAATACACCAAATGTGCTCCGGCGTAAACAGAATTATTCACTGTTAAGCATAAGGATCATCTGAGCGGATTCTACCATTGTTCGCCCTGTATCCATGCTGGTTTTCTGAATGTACCTGAAGGCCTCCGGTTCCGTCATTTCATTTCGATCCATCAAAATCTTCTTGGCCTCATCTATCACTTCCTGCTCCTTTTGAGATCTCTTAGGTTTTTTCCTGGAGTGATATACGAAATCCGGGAGTAACATCAGAAGTGTACTGATGAAATCCGATGGCTTAAAGGGCATCAGAAGTCGGACCAGATTGTCACTGAAGTAATTTAAGGTGCTGTCCTTGGTCAAGAGCACATACTTCACATTGGGGGGAAGGTAGTTTAGCAGTTCTTCAAAGCCCATGTCCGAAAAAGACTTGGTACCTACCACCAGATCAACGTCTGTGTCCTCTACTCTTCTAAGTACCTCTGAACCGGAATTACAGGTAACGGTTTCATTGGGAATCTCACTGTTTTTGATTATATCCGCTATTCGCCGTGAATCAGTCAATTGGGGCATTGCTACGATTATAGCGCCCATAAACTCCTCCTGTTAAATTCTGGTTAAATAGCGATTAATCTCCCACTCGGATACTTCTTTCATGTATTCCTGCCACTCATCATTTTTGATATCTGAGTAGATTCTTGTAAATTCTTCACCCAAAACAGACTTAATAAGTTCATCCTTATTAAGTTCATCAATTGCTTCCTTAAGGTTCTGAGGCAGAGAGTCTATCACCTCTCCCTTAGTTAATGCACCAACCTCTTTGCCGGGATTAATCTGATTCTCTATTCCGTCAATTCCTGCGGCAATACATGTAGCAATAAGAAGGTACGGATTGCTTGCGCCGTCGGGGAAACGAAGTTCAACCTTGGTATCATCAATTCCCTTAACAAGCTTAACCAATGACTTCTCGCCCTTCTCAGCCCAGGTGATATCACTTATCTCATCGGTTCCGAGAATCAGTCTCTTATATGAATTTACAATAGGATTTGCAACTGCTGTCAGTGCTTTGGCGTGCTTTAATATACCGCCGATGAACCAGTATGCTTCATCTGTGGTTGCCTTGTCAGCGTCTCTGAAAATGCTTCTGTTGTTCTTAAAAAGATTAATATTGGTGTGCATTCCGCTTCCTGCCACCTCAGCCTTGGGCTTTGGCATAAATGTGGCATAAAGGCCGAATCTCTTGGCGATGGAACGAACCGCAAATCTGAAAGTTTCTATGTTATCGGCAGCCTTTAAGGCTTCTGCCTCTTTGAAATCTACTTCGTGCTGTGCAGGGGCATGCTCATGGTGGGATGATTCAATTTCAAATCCCATTTCCTCAAGCATAAGCACAATGTCTCTTCTGGCGTTCTCTCCGAAATCCATGGGGCCTACATCCAAATAACCCGCCTTCTCATGGGAATTCGTGGTGGGCAGGCCATTTTCATCTGTGTGGAAAAGGAAGAATTCACACTCGGGATCCACCAAAGCTCTGTATCCTTTATCTGCAGCTTCCTTCAATGCCTTCTTTAAAATATATCTGGAACTCAATTCAAAGGGTGTGCCGTCCTCGTTGCAGACGTCGCAGACGATTTTGGCAACCTTACCCTGCTGGGGTCTCCAGGGAAGAATCATAAAGGTATCAAGTTCAGGGTACAGATAAAGATTCTCTTCGTAATAGTATTTGTCTCCGAAAACCGATGAGCCCTCAAAGCAGTACTTATTGTTAAAAACCTTATCCATCTGTCCCGGTGTAACGGCGATGTTCTTGAGGCTTCCGAAAATATCCGTAAACTGAAGGCGGATAAATTCCACATCCTCTTCTTCTATCATTCTTAAAATGTCATCCTTAGTTCTCATTTGGTACCTCCCTGGGAATGAAATACATTGTTTATCACAATTACAATGATAATTCTATTATATTAAGTATAAAAAATAAAGGCTTGAAAACCGAAGTTCTCAAGCCTTTGTGGTTATACTTTAGACAATGCCCTGAGCCTTCATTGCATCTGCAACCTTTAAGAAGCCAGCAATGTTAGCACCTGCAACATAGTCGCCTGCTTTTCCATATTTCTTTGCAGCGTCATCAAGGTTGTGGAAGATGTTAACCATGATGTCGTGAAGTTTGGAATCAACTTCCTCGAATGTCCATGAAAGTCTCTCAGAGTTCTGGCTCATCTCAAGAGCTGATGTAGCAACACCACCTGCGTTTGCTGCCTTACCGGGAACAAAGTATACCTTGTTCTGCTGTAAGTACTGAGTAGCATCAAGAGTTGTAGGCATGTTAGCACCCTCGCAGACTGCGATTACGCCGTTTGCAACAAGCTTCTTAGCGTCATCAAGGTTAAGCTCGTTCTGTGTAGCGCAGGGAAGAGCGATGTCAACCTTAACCTGCCACTGGTTGGTTCCCTCTTTAGCCTTGTCATGATATTCTGCAGACTTTCTTGCTGCTGCGTACTCTGTAAGTCTTGCTCTCTTAACTTCCTTAACTTCCTTAAGAAGCTCAACATCGATTCCTTCGGGATCGTAAATCCAACCTGTTGAATCAGAACATGTAACAGGCTTAGCACCAAGCTGCTGTGCCTTCTGGATAGCATAGATAGCAACGTTACCTGAACCGGAAACTGCTACAGTCTTGCCTGCGATATCAACGCCATTGGACTTAAGCATTTCCTGAGTCATGTAAAGGAGGCCGTAACCTGTAGCTTCTGTACGAGCAAGTGATCCGCCGTATGAAAGTCCCTTACCTGTAAGAACGCCCTCATAAAGACCTGTAAGTCTCTTGTACTGGCCGTACATATATCCGATTTCTCTTGCGCCTGTTCCGATATCACCTGCAGGTACATCTGTGTCAGCGCCGATGTATTTGTAGAGTTCTGTGATGAAGCTCTGGCAGAATGCCATTACCTCTCTGTCTGATTTGCCCTTAGGATCGAAATCAGAACCACCCTTACCACCACCGATGGGAAGGCCTGTAAGTGAGTTCTTGAAAATCTGCTCGAAGCCAAGGAACTTAATGATACCGAGATTTACTGAAGGGTGAAGTCTTAAACCTCCCTTGTAAGGTCCGATAGCTGAATTAAACTGTACACGGTATCCGTTGTTAACCTGAACCTGTCCCTTGTCATCTACCCAGGGAACTCTGAAAAGAATCTGACGCTCGGGTGTTGTGATTCTCTCAAGAAGAGCATCTTTCTTAAACTCTTCCTCATGCTCCTCAATAACAACTCTCAAAGACTCAAGCACTTCTTTTACTGCCTGATGAAACTCGGGCTGTGCAGGGTTCTGGTCAACTACTCTCTGGTAAATCTCGTCAACATATGACATCTCTCAATTCCTCCTAAAATCTGATTACAAGTTATAAATGTAAAAAAATAGACGCCTAAAAGGATAGCTGTGGCTATCCTCTAAGACGTCTTTGTCCTGTTAAATATTAAACTATGTTGTATAATTTTGCAAGTACTTTTTTAACTCTCTAATTGTTCGAGGGAAGAACTGATCTCTTCCATAATCTCGGAGAACTTTCTAACCATCTGAACATTCTCTTCACTTGCGTTTGAAACCTGCTGCGTGCTGGCTGCGATTTCTTCACTTCCTGCGGAAAGAGTTGTGACAGAATCAACGATAACTTTATTGGCTTCAACCAGATCTTTCATCAGGCCGGACATCTCTTTGGTTCCGGCAAGAAGGTTGTCAACGTTCTCTTTAATCTCTGCAAAACGCTCTGATGCAGTGTCCGCAAGTTCTTTCTCGGAATTGGATATTGCTACACTCTCATCAACCTTATAAACTACATCATTAGCATCTTCTGCTAGTTTATCAAGAATATTGGTGATCTGTTCAGTAGCGGATTTGGTCTGCTCTGCCAACTGTCTGATTTCGTCTGCAACAACTGCAAAACCTCTTCCTGCTTCACCGGCACGGGCTGCCTCGATGGAAGCATTGAGCGCAAGAAGGTTGGTCTGGGAAGAAATGTTAAGAATCATATTTGTAATCTCTCGTACTGATTCCGAACGTTCCTTCAGATTCTCTGCGGAAGTCTTCATTAACTGACCTGATTCCATTGCCTGCTTAACCTGCTTCTCCAGATCACTCATGGCTTCGGTTCCGGCGTTTACGCTGTCACTTGCGCTGGTGGTTACCTCAGTGAGGCTTCTGGTCTTTTCATTTGTATCATCTATAATCTGAGCGATGGAAGAAGTTTGCTCGGTCTGTCCCATAATGGCATTGGCATTGTCTGAAATACCGTTTGAAATGCCTCTGAGAGAATTATTCATTCCGTCCGTGGCTGCAAGAATCTTGTCAATGGACTCTGTCACATAACCCATCTTATCCTTAACGTTGCCTGCAACACTTCTTATTCTCTCAGCCACTTCCTCATTCTTTCTGAAGCCCTCGGTTGCATTTTCAACAGACTCAGTGACGAAGGTGGTAAGAATTATAACACCCCTCACAAGACAAATCGTTGTAAGTATGGATACGATGGCGGAAATCATAACGTACTCCGCAACCTCTGTAATGTCATTTGATGTAATCATCATAAGAATCTTGATTATATTTATTGCCAGGAAAGAATATGCTGCAATCTTTACCGTCGTGATATCCAGTGTCATGACTACGCCGATCATTAACGGAATAATATAAGGATAAGTTGTGTTACCCTCTGAGAAGAAAAGCATAAGTGCATAGACAACGAGGAAAGCAAAAATAACAATACGGGAATATGTATATGTTCCTCGGAATTTGAAGTAGCAAACCGCTCCCACTATGGCGACAATAACATTTGCAAACAAAGGCAAAAGGCTGTAATACGCAGGCATAGTACTGAAAGCCATCTGTGACATTAAGCCCACAACGACAAAAATCGCCGTTACAAGATGCCCAAAGAAAATCAGTTTCTGTGTCTTCATCAGTAAATGGTTATGTAAATTGTTATCTTCCATGCTGTTTCCTCCTTAATGTGCCGATTAAGCAAAACACTATACACATTCATTTTAACACTATTGTCAGAATTATGAAATATTTATTTGATAAAATATGTAATTTTCTTACACTTCAAAAATTCCTTGAATAATAGGAAAGGTTGTTTTATTATTTAACAGGACAAAGGAGTCAAGAAGGGATAATTCTGCCCTTTTGACGCCATTTTTTATTTTATGGAGGATTAATATGAATAACTGCGCTGTTGTAGGAATTAACTGGGGTGACGAAGGCAAGGGCCGTATGGTGGATTTGTTAACCGAAAGCTTCGACATCGTTGTAAGATATCAGGGCGGCGGAAATGCCGGACATACCGTTATAAATGACAAAGGTAAATTTGCTCTTCATCTCCTTCCGTCGGGTATTTTAAGAGACGGAGTTGTAAACATCCTGGGCAATGGCGTTGCCATGGATCCTCAGAACTTACTGACCGAGATGGCTCAGGTTGAAGAAAAGGGTGTAAAGATTACCCCCGATAACCTTAAAATCAGTGATCGTGCTTCTCTTCTCATGCCCTGGCACAGAGATCTGGACGAGCTTGAGGAAATGAGACTTAAGGATAAAAAGTTTGGTTCCACAAAGCAGGGAATCGCACCTTTTTATTCAGATAAATATCAGAAGAAAACCATTCTTGCAGGTGAGCTCTTCTATCCCGAGAGACTTAAGGAGCACCTTAAGGATTTAATGGAATGGAAGAATCTTATTCTCACCAAAGTGTATGATGCTAAACCTTACACAGAGGAAATGCTTGATGCATGGGTTAAGGATTACTGCGACAAGATTAAACCCTTCGTATGTGACACCGGCTCATTCTTAAAGAACGCATCAAAAGCCGGAAAGAAAATTCTCTTCGAGGCACAGCTTGGTTCATTAAGAGATCTGGATTACGGAATTCACCCCTACACCACATCTTCAAACACTTCCGCAGCTTACGCTCCCATCGGTTCAGGTTTCCCCGGAGTTAAGATTGATGAGGTTCTCGGTGTTGTAAAGGCATATTCCACCTGCGTTGGCGAAGGTCCTTTCGTTTCCGAAATGTTCGGCCCTGAAGCTGACAAGTTAAGAGAAGAAGGTGCTGAGTACGGTGCCAAGACCGGACGTCCCAGAAGAGTCGGCGCACTTGATATCGTTGCTACCCGTTACGGAATTGAAGTTCAGGCTGCAACAGGCATTGCAATCACCAAACTGGATGTGTTAAGCTACATGGATAAGATTCCTGTTTGTGTGAAGTACGAAGTGAACGGCAAAGAAACAGACGATTTTCCCTTCCCTGCAGCACTTGATGACGCCAAACCTGTTATCAAGTACTTTGATGGATGGAAATGTGACATTTCAAAGATTACAAAGTGGGATGATCTTCCGAAGGAAGCCAAGGATTACATCAACTTCATCGAAAAGGAAGTTAACTGTCCTGTAACCTACGTTTCCGTAGGTGCCGAAAGGGACGCTATTATCATAAGATAAAATAATAATGTAAAGGGGTTTCAAATTAAAAATGGTCATTTATTTTATAAGACACGGTGATCCGAATTACGAAGACGACTGTCTTACAGAAAAAGGGGTAAAGCAGGCTGAGCTTTTGGCTGAAAGGGTCAAAAATTTAAAGCTGGATGAGGTATACTTCTCTCCTCAGGGAAGAGCCACCCAGACCGGCCAGACCTGTATGAAGTATTTTGACATTAAACCTGTAACCAAAGAATGGATGAAGGAGCTTGAATGGGGCGATTTGTCCGGAAACGCATATTCAACTGAAAGCCCCTGGGCGCTTACAGATGAATTCTTAAAGACCAGGCGCTCATATCCTGCAGGTGAATCCTGGAAGGATGATCCCGAAATAAAGAACGACAGAATAATCGGGGACGTTGAAAGACGCGAAAAATGCTTCGAGGAATTTATGGCTGAACATGGTCTCATAAGGGAAGGCCAGGGCTACGTGGTAACCAAAGAAGCAAAGAACAAAACCATTGCCATTTTCTGTCACGGCGGTTTGTCCTCTGCTCTTATAGCCCATCTTTTAAACATTCCTTTCTGGCAGTATGCCGCACATTTTCACATCGAAATGACCGGCATAATGAAGATTTACATTGATGAATCGGTTGACTATTCTATAGCCAAAGCCGTTTTCCTCAACAGTTATGAACATTTGGGTTCTTTGGTTTAATTAACTTGCAAGATCTCTCTTGTCATATATAACAAAGGCTGATATTACAGCCGCAACCGTAATAATCACGGCCACCGCCACTGCAGCAGCATCTGTTTCCTTACCTGAGAAAATGGTGCTTGCGTTTGCATAAGAGTAAGGTCCGATGAAAAGTGAATCCTTTAAATCCGGCACCACTCTTCCAATTAAATCATATACATAGAATATTAAAGCAAGTCCAAGGCCCATGCCCATCTTGTTCTTTCCTGAAAGGGCTGATATTCCAAAGCATATGCCGGCGACTTCAATATTCATAAGAAGGTTCATTCCCATGAAGGTCATAAACTCTTTCATGGGAATTTCTTCGTTTAAGGCCTTGAATCCTGCCATGTATAACAAAGCACATACAACGGTGAAAAACACTATGCTCAAAACTACGCTAAGGCCCTTAGCCATAACCACTTTGGTTCTTGATACCGGCAGGGATAATAGAAATTCCCCGCTGTGTCCCTCCTCTTCTTTTGAAAGAATTCCGATGGCTATGATTGCCGCAAACATTCCACCACCAAGGCCATGTACGGTTCCCACCTCAGTGGCAAAGTATCCGCCCAACGTTGCTATGCTTAAGGTGCTCATTCCGAAGGCATCAGAGAAGGCTCCCATGTTGGAAAAAGCGTCAGCCATCTCCTCTATGTCTCCCTGCATGTTCTGATACAGCAGTATACAGGCCAATCCGATTAATCCCACAGAGAGGCTCCAAATAACAACAGTCTTTAAATTCAATCTGATTTCTCTTACAAAAATTGATTTCATTCTCTCACCCTCCCTCAGTCTTCATAGAACTTCAAAAATGTATCGTCGTCTATCTGAGAGGATTCCAGCATTGTAAGTCGTCCCTCTCGCATTATGGCTGCGTTCCTGCAATACTTGTTAACCTCACTCAAAACATGAGTGGAAAGCAGGCATGTGGTTCCCTTACTTACATACTCTTCTATAAGTTCGAAAAAGGTTCTCTGCATTAAAGGATCCAAGCCGCCGGTTGGTTCATCAAAAATAAAGAGTTTGGGCTTATGCTGCATTGCACATACTATGCTGACCTTCTTTCTGTTTCCGAGGGACAGCTCCTTTATTCTTTTATACTTATCAACCTTTAATCTCTCACAGAGCATTTCTGCTTCTCTGCTGCAGTCAATTCCTCTTACATCAGCAGCATACTTTATTACCTCGGAAACCTTCATGGTATTATAGAACCAGGCTTCCGAAGGCATGTAACCTACTTCTTTTAAGATTTTCTCTCTGTCTTTGACACTGTCCATTCCAAGAATTTTTATGGAACCCTCCTTAAATTTAAGGAAGCCCAGCATGGAACGGATTGTGGTGGATTTGCCGGCACCGTTTGGTCCTATGAATCCAAATATGTCTCCTTCTTTTATCTCTAAAGAGACATCTATAACTCCTCGGTTCTTTCCGTAACTTTTGGTAAGATGACTTATCTCGATTACATTATTCATATAAGTGCTCCTTTCATATCCTTTAATTCATCTATAACAGAAATAAAAAACGGGAACAATACATGTTCCCGTAAGGTGCACTTATTTGCCTTTATCATTCACTTTTCTTATGCTCTGCCTGGAATAATCTCAGCTCATCATTAAGAATCTTATCGTCAATCTGTCGCTTTGATTTATAAATTAAGAAAACACAAACATATGTCAGAAACAGGTACGCCACAAATATAAGCGTATATATGAGATTCTTGTAGAACCATCCACCAAAGTATGAAACAACGCAATATATTGCCGTACAAACAATCATACCGGTAATCTCTTTACCCTTTAGTTTCTCTGCCTCATCAAAGTTTCCGAAACAGTAAACCTGAATGTACCCGATAATATAACAGGTGAAAATCATTTCAGCCAAATGAAGAATCTGAGCACTGTAGTCTCCCTCTATTATTCTGAACACGCAGTACAGAAAAAGAATTGCGAAGAAATACAGACAAGCCTTAAACTCGATTCCTATTTCCTTGGTCAGGTAAGCTTCCCAGACGGAAATCTTTTTCTTCTCATTCATATTACTTGTACCCCCTTAACAGTCTTCTGAAATCCGAAGCATATCTTCTGGAAATCATAATATGCTCCCCGTTCTCCATTGTTGCATCTATCCTGTTGGAAGAAAGGCTCTTAAGAGCTGATACCTTATTGACGTTGATAATCATCGACTTGCTGCATCTGAAGAAGGTGTCACCACGCACCTCGCTGATGAAGGAATTAAGAGAGCCCTCAAGCCTTATAACATCCTCTTTGGTATAAGCGAAAATCTTATCATCCACTGACTCCACATAGTATATGGCCTCAAGATTCACGCTGACGCTTCCTGCATCGTTTCGCCCCCAGAGCTTGTCCTCTTCATCCTTAAGAATTCCGATTATTCGATTTATCTTTGGGGTCAGCTCTTTGTATCGTAAAACTACGCTCTCTTCCCCATCCTCAATTCTTTGAATATCAACCTTCATATATTGTCCCGGAATTATTTACCGATAGCTTCCACATCATAAGGTGTTGTCTGGTATACATAGTAATTCAGCCAGTTGGTATAAAGACCGTTGCTGGATGCTCTCCAGGTCAGCTCAGGTCTTTGCTTATAATCATCATTCGGATAGTAGTTATAAGGCACATGGATGGGTAAATGTTTGCCTAAATCTCTCATATACTCATTATGAAGAGTAACTCTGTCATACTCGGCATGACCCATCACAAAAATCTGCTTTCCGTCTTCCGTCATGCAAAGGAATACCCCGGCCTCATCAGATTCAGCTAGGACGTTAAGTGCTTCGCAGTTATGTATATCCTCTCTTTTGACAGTTGTATGTCTTGAGTGAGGAGCCAGGAAATAATCGTTAAATCCTCTTACAAGAGGAATCTTTTTGTCATAGACTTTATGCCTGTAGACACCAAACAGCTTCTCGGGTAAAAGAACCTTCTGAAGTCCATAGTGATAGTACAAAGCAGCCTGGGCACCCCAGCAAATATGGAAGGTGCTTGTTACATGGGTCTTGGTCCATTCCATTATTTCACAGAGTTCATCCCAGTAATCCACCTCTTCAAACTCCATCTGTTCAACAGGTGCTCCTGTGATAATCATTCCGTCGAACTTTCTGGACTTAAGAGAGTCAAAATCTTCATAAAACTTATTAATATGGTTGGCTGCTGTATTCTGTGAAACGTGACTTGAAATCTTCATAAAAGTCACGTCAACCTGAAGCGGTGTGTTGGACAACGCCCTTAAGAGCTGAAGTTCAGTATCCTGCTTGATAGGCATGAGATTAAGAATGCAGATATCCAGGGGACGTACGTCCTGGTGCATGGCTCTGCCTTCATCCATTACGAAAATGTTCTCATTTTCCAGAATTTCTTTTGCAGGTAAATCGCTTTGAATCTTAATTGGCATTGTTACAATTACACTCCTTTTAAAATATTATTTATATAGTTTATCACAAATCATTCAAACAGAATCAGGAAAAATACTCTTCTTCAAATTCTTCTTCGGTAAGTATCTTTACGCCAAGTTCCTTTGCCTTCTTATTCTTTGATGAATTTGAAGTGGCGTCATTGTTTATAAGGCATTCTGTGTTCTTTGAAACACTGCCGGCAACCTTTCCGCCCATTTCTTCTATCTTATTCTTCAATTCATCCCTGTTCTCATACCCGTTTAAAGAGCCTGTGATAACAAATGTAAGTCCCTTAAGCTTGTCTGAATCAGCGCTCTTCTCAGGCTTAACAAGGTTTAATTCAGGTAAAAGCGCCTCCAGCGCTTCCTTATTCTTCTCATCATCGAAATAAGTCCTGATACTTCTTGCTATTACATCGCCTACGCCTTCAATGGCGCTCAATTCCTCCAACGAAGCCCTTCTTATAAGGTCCAAATCATAGTCAAAATGAGCTGCAATCATCTTGGCATTGGCCACACCTATATTCTCAATTCCCAGGCCATAAAGAAGCCTTGCAAGGGTAGTATTTCTTGACGCATCCACCGAGGCTATTATATTGGCATAGGACTTTTCTCCAAAGCCCTCCATTCCGATAATGGCCTCCTCGTATTTATCAAGATGAAACATATCTCTATAGTTCTTGATAAAGCCCATATCTATGAACTTCTCAAGGGTGCTCTCGCTTAAGCCCTCCATGTTAAGGGCATCCCTGCTTACAAATAAAGTAAATGACTTCACCTGCTTGGCAGGGCAAGCGGGATTATCGCAGTAAAGAGACTGCACATCCGTATCTGTGCTTATTCTTGTGGGGCTGCCACAGACAGGGCATCTTGTAGGAATAACCACGGAATCTGAGCAGGTTAGGTTTTCATTAATCTGGGGAATAATCATATTGGCTTTATAAACCGTAATGCGATCTCCGATTCCCAGCTTTAATCCCTTAAGTATGCTTATGTTATGAACGCTGGCTCTGCTTACGGTTGTTCCCTCAAGCTCAACAGGTTCAAATATGGCAACCGGATTAATAAGACCCGTTCTGCTGGCACTCCACTCAATTTCCTTGAGAGTGGTTTCCCTTAACTCGTCAGCCCACTTAAATGCAATGGAATCTCTGGGAGTCTTGGCAGTTCTTCCAAGGGATGCCGAATAAGCCAGATCGTCATATGTAAGAACAAGCCCATCGGATGGAATGTCATATGTCTCTATTTTGCGGGCATATTCCTCGATTTCAGACAGGATATTGTCCTTTGTCACAAACACTCTTTCCACAGTTTCAAAGCCCTGTTTCTCAAGGAATTTAAAGCCCTCTTCCTTTGAGTTGTGAAGGTCAACGGGAGTTCCGTTTTCTGTGGCTGAAACATAGGAAAAACCGATAAATCTCACATGACGTTCAGCAGTTATCCTGCTGTCCAACTGTCTTACAGAACCGCTGCAAAGGTTCCTGGGATTCTTATATTTATCCTCAACACTTATCTTTGAATTAATCTTCTCAAAATCGGAATAGCTTATTACCGCTTCCCCTCTCAAAACCAATTCACCTTTAAAAGGAATACTTAAAGGAATATTGGTAAACTGTCTGGCGTTGGGGGTGATTACCTCTCCTATCTCACCGTTTCCTCTGGTAACTGCCTTTGCAAGTTTTCCATCGGTATAAGTAAGAACGACAGTCAATCCGTCAAGCTTCCAGCTTAAAATGGCTTTGTTATCCCCGAGCCAGCTTACAAGTTCTTCTCTCTCCTTGGTCTTGGCAAGAGATAGCATGGGAGTGGCATGACGCTCCTTGGGAAGTTCATCAACTGCCTCATAACCAACATTTACAGTCGGTGAATTGGACAGGGTGGTTCCCAGTTCACCTTCAAGGCTTACAAGCTCATCATAGAGTTCATCATACTCTCTGTTGCTCATAATCTCTCTGTCTTCAGCATAGTATGCCTTGGAAGCCCTGTTTAACAAATCAACCAGTTCCTTCATTCGAAGGATTTTAGTTTCATCACTCATGTAATCCCGCCAGGCGGTAAAGTTCCCGCCTCTCCTCTTCAATTAGTTCCCGGTATTCTCCGGGTTTAAGATTGTTTAGCTTGATGTTCATTACTCTTATTCTCTTAAGGCTTTTGACCTTGTATCCCAGGGTTTCGCACATTCTTCTTATCTGCCTGTTTAAGCCCTGGGTAAGAATAATGGAAAATGTATAAGGTCCCAATATCTCCACCTGACACGCTCTGGTGGTGGCCTTCAGTTCCTTTAAGTAGATTCCGCTTCTCATTTTGGCTGCAAAACTTTCGTCTACTTTCTTGTCGGTTTTGACAATATATTCCTTGTCATGCATATTGGCGCCGCGCATTACGGCATCTATTAAATCTCCGTCGTTGGTCAAAAGCAGAAGACCCTCAGAATCCTTATCCAGTCTTCCCGCATAGGTAACCCTTACGGGATACTTGATTTCAGAGGCAATGGTTCTTGCTGCGTGAGCATCCTTTTCTGTAACCGTGACACCCACAGGTTTGTAATAGGCAAGCACAACCTTGTCTTCATTTGGCTTTATTACTTTGCCGTTAAGAGTCACTATGTCACCGTCTGACACCTTTGAGCCTGTGGTGGCAATTTCACCGTTTATGGTAACCCTGCCCTCCGAAACGATTTTGTCAGCTTCTCGTCTTGATGCCGCTCCGCATGAGGCCAGGAATTTATTTATTCTGACTTCACCCATATTGTTATAATCCTTGTTAATTAAGTTCAAACAGCTCTAAAATTGTGGTTGCCGCTCCATCCTTTGAAACATCGGGAGCAATCCTGTCTGCAATTTCCTTTACACAGTCTGTGCCGTTATCCATTACCACAGCATATCCCGCATACTTTAGCATGTCCAAATCATTGCTGCTGTCTCCAAAGGCTACCAGGTTTTCGGCCTTAAATCCAACGAGATTCCCAAGTTCCTCCAAAGCTCCTGCCTTATTGATTCCCTTTGCATTTATCTCCACAGAATCATGGCTCATGATTATAGTTTCGTACTTTCCTATTCTCTTTAAAGCTTCTCCGGCCTGGAGGCTCATTTCCTTTGAAGGGTAGTAGCTTTCTATCTTATATACCGTCTTCTCAGTTGCCTTCTGGAAATTATAAAGGCTGTGCTCCGGATGTTCTCTCGTACTAAAAAGATTCAGAAAATCTTCCCTGTTAATTCTCGGCTGATTCTTATTAATAACTGCAAAGGCGTTCCCGGTACACTCCGCCGATCCTTCCAGGTACAAAAAATACCCTGAATGGAAAGAATCTATTACTTCAATCAGTTCCAAAACATCTTTCTGTCTTATGGGATGAGAGGCAATTACCTTTTCGGTTTCGCATTCCCTTATGCAGCCACCGCTGGTGGAAATGCAATAGGTAAACAGTCCCCGCCATTCCTTCTCCACCTGGCACCAGTCCCTTCCTGTGGCCACTATGGTTATTATTCCGCTGTTTTTAAGTTTAATGAGTGCTTCCCTGACCCCGGAAGACATCTTGCCCTTATCAAGAAGTGTGCCGTCAAGGTCAAAGGCCGCAGCCTTATACCTGGATTTGTCAAACATACTGCTATTCCCTTTCACACATAACACAATTATAATACTAAAAATCCCCGGCGGAAACACCGGGGATTAATCGACTATTCTTTATTAAAGTACTCTGCTTTAACATATCCAACCGACTGGTTGTAATTAACCTTGGCCCAGCCGTTGTCATCCAATTCAAAGTAGTCTAACTTCTCGCCCACATATGTAGTTCCTATTCTGTCGGAATCCGTTGTGGGTGCCATTCGTACATTGACTGTATCCTTCGCCTCAAGCTTTCCTATGGGAGTAAGCTTTGTGACGTCCTCAATAATTGAGAGATATTCGGTTTTGACATAAGCTTCTTTATTCTCGTAAAGGATCTTACTCCATCCGTTGGCTTTCTTCTCAAGAATCTCAATCTTAACGCCGCCGCTTAACTGTCCGATCTTCTCGGCATTCTCGCTGTCGGATATTCTTACGTTAAGGCTTGTATTGGTTCTGGCGAAGCTTGTCTCTGCGGGATTCTCTTCAACAACTTCTTCAGACTCAGAAGGGGTGCTCTCCTCACCGCCTTCCTCAGGTGCAGCATCTGTAGGCGCAGCAACAGTTTCCCCTACTTCAAATGAAGCAAGAGCCTCTCCAACCGAAACCTCCATTTTGGAATTCAAATCCTGTAAAAACACGGAAAGACCGGGGTCACTGACAAGAAGGTCATTGTACTCAACAGCAACCTTGTTGAATAATTCCACAACATCCTCTTCCATGTTTACATTATTGATATATTCGGTAATGGAAACGGGAACAACTCCCTCATTCATATAAAGCTTTCCGTTCTCATCGGCGCAGATATAAAAAGCCTGCATTCCGGGTGCAGTTCCATCATATCCCTTGAACTTTACAAGGTAATATACATAGGCAATATATGAATTCTCTTCGGGGCCGTTCTTTGTATAAACATCAATTGTGGGAAATGCCTCAAGGTACTTGGACAGTTCCTGAATTCTGATCTTCTCTGTATCATCTACAGCGTTGCTGATTTCCAAAATTGCGTCTACGTCGCCGTTTACTTCTGCCTGATAGTAGCTCTGGATAAGAGCGTTCACTTCAGGATATGCATTGACTAAAAGCTCTTCTTTAGCCTCTACTACTTCCTCAGGTGTTGAGGGTACCTCAACTATATTGGTAGCTGCCACGAGATCTCTGTTCTTTCCAAACTGCAGGGCCACAAGAACAGTTACTGCCACAAGTGCCACAAGCAAAACAGGAAAAATAATCTTGCTGTGTCTAAGCAGCTTCTCCCATATGTTTTCGTTTGCTTTCTTACTCATAAAAAAATAAACTCTCCGAAAAAATTTTGTGGGTGCTAATGCACCCGACAGGAATCGAACCTGCATTAAAGGCGTCGGAGGCCTTCGTTCTATCCATTAGACTACGGGTGCGAAACTGTCACAATTACATATTACAGAATTGTTACATCACTCGTTCTATGATAGCACAGCTTTCAGTTTATGTCTAGGAAAAAAGCCCTTGGCAGACACCTACGCGACCCTTGAAACCCGCCTGTTTTCTCTATTGAAGTAGTATACTGAATCGGACAGAATTATGTCTCTTCCAAGCTGGGTGTTATTAATCTCCACCACAATCTGCTTAAGGGAATCAATATCCGCATCCCTGGCCGGCAACACGATTATCTCATGTATGCTGCAGGGCAGAATAATCAGATCCTCCTTAAGTTCGTCCGCGAAATTTCCAAGTTCGTTATCAAAAAGAATCGCCGTTGCTCCCCATATCTTCTCAGAGTTGCTGGCAACATACATGGGTACGTTTCTGTCATCAAATATGCCTTTGACGTCATCGCGTTTATCCTCAGGTACCATTGATGAAAGCACTGTATAAATGTGGGTGAACTCAATGGGATTGTTGCTTTTCACATTGGTGAGCGCAACCTTTAAAAGTTCATCATCATCAATTCCCCAGGCATCCTTCATGCTTTCCTTCACAAGGATTGAGCCGGTTCCCATAAACTCGTTTTCAACCCTCACATAGAAAACTATGGCCAGATCGAGGAAGGGAACATAAGGTACTTCTTCCAGTAAATCCATGTTCCTTTCTCTTCCGATAATCTTCATTTCGATTCGGTCCTTTACGATTTCGTAGTCAGTCAGGAACTCCATATCTATAGGCTCTGTCAATTTGTTGTCTTCATAAATCTCAGTTACCTTTTCAAGCACTTCCTCCAAGCTTATTAACCCATCCTCATAAAGTTCATAAAAGTGGTCCAGATAGACTGTCGGCGAAACATTTGTCTCCTCGCTCCTTATATTAAGACCATGCAAAATAACCTCGTTGTTTTTGGATACCTCTGTGTAGACAGCCTTGGCATCCTCTCCATACATTTCATTAAATTTTGTCTCGATTTCTTTGTAAAAATCATAACTGTTCATTAAAAATACCTTCCTTCCAAATAAAAAATTGCAACATAAAAGGCAACGGAAAAATTTCCGTTGCCTTATAGACTGTTTGCTTTTCGATTTAAAACTTATACTCTGGAAAGATACTCACCTGTTCTGGTATCAATCTTAATCTTGTCGCCAAGTTCAACAAAGAGAGGAACTGCAACCTGAGCACCTGTCTCAACAATAGCGGGCTTAGTAGCACCTGTAGCAGTATCACCCTTGAATCCGGGCTCTGTCTCTGTAATCTCAAGCTCTACGAACAAAGGAGGCTCAACTGAGAATACGCTGCCGTTGTGAGAACATACTTTACACATATCGTTCTCTTTAACGAACTTCATTGCGTCGCCAACTGTATCCTTATTCAAAGCTACCTGCTCATATGTCTCGGTGTCCATGAAGTTGTAAAGATCACCGTCTGAGTACAGATACTGCATATCTTTTCTGTCAATACGTGCCTGAGGGCATTTCTCTGTGGGTCTGAAAGTCTTCTCAACCACACCGCCACTCTTGATGTTTTTAAGCTTTGTTCTAACGAAAGCTGCGCCTTTACCGGGTTTAACGTGCTGGAACTCGATAATCTGATAAACGTTTCCTTCTAATTCAATGGTAATACCGTTTCTGAAATCACCGGCAGAAATCATACAATTTTCCTCCTAAAAAAATCCAAACGATTGTAATTCCCTAGTAGTATATACTAAAAGGGCGCAAGTTTCAATGTTTTTTTAGATTTTTTTGCAAAGCTCAGCCATGGCATGAATGTAGCCGTCAAAGCCTTCGCCCTTAATTACCATAAGACATGCAGGCGCAGTCACAGATTTGTGTCTGAACTCATCTCTTGATGCAATATCACTTATGTGGACCTCAATCTTTGGAATCATAACTGAGTTAAGGGCGTCATAAATTGCATAGCTGTAATGAGAATACGCTCCGGGATTAATAACGATTCCCTCGGTACCGTCAAAATAGGCAGCCTGAATTCTGTCTATTATGGCGCCTTCATGATTGCTCTGAAAGCAGTCCACCTCCACTCCCATTTCCACCGCTTTACTCTTTATAAGATTAATCAGCGAATCATAGTCGCGATCACCATATATGGCCTTCTCCCTGATTCCGAGGAAATTTAAATTCGGCCCGTTTATTACAAGTATTTTCACTTCTGTTTCTCCCACTTCTTATAATCCGCAAGGATTGCTTCCGCCACTGCTTTGGGGTTTTCGCCTCCATCGATTATCACGTCTCCCGCTTCCTCATAAATGTCAGCTCTGTCCACAAAAAGCTTATGAACTCTCTCCCTGGGATTCTCCGTATTTATTAAAGGTCTGTCCTTATTCTCCGAAATGCGGGCAAAAATCTTTTCCTCATCGGTTTTCAGATAGTAGACCCTTCCGATTTTTCTGAGAAGTTTTCGATTTTGCTCTCTTAGGGGCATTCCTCCGCCTGTGGCGATGACACCGTTGTAATTCTCGAATCGAAGTCTTTCAAGAAGCCCTGTCTCAAGCTTTCTGAATTCCTCTTCTCCCTTTGTGGCAAAAATCTCGTTGATGCTGATTCCCGCCTCTTTCTCAATTTCCCAGTCAGTATCCGTCAGGGAAACTCCAAGTTTCTTTGACAGTTCCCTTCCTACGGTTGTCTTCCCGGCTCCCATGAAGCCGATAAGAATAATCGCTTTACTCATCCTTTAACCCCTCGCGCCAGATCTCGTATGAAGCAATTGCCTGTGACAAAAGCATGTGCAGGCCGTTAACAGCCTTTCCGCCCTTCTCACGCACCTTCTTCATAAACAGTGTCTCCAAAGGACTGTATATTAAATCGTAACCAAAATTAACATGCTCATAAAAGTCATCGTCGTATATGGGCGCCTTTGTATCATCGCTGAGTCCCACACTTGTAGCCTGTATTACACTATACTTTTTCTGGTAAAAACCGGGAATTCTACCATATTCATCAAGGCCCAGAACCTCAATCTTTGCATCGGGATAATACTTTACAATATCTGCCTTCAGTTTCTCCGCCGTCTCTATGGTTCTGTTCAGAATATAAATGCATTTGGCATTCTTTCTTGCAAGAAGGATTCCAACGGCTCTGGAGGCACCACCGGCTCCAATCATGATTATTTCTTCTCCGGTGACATCAAACCCGTCGGAAGCAAAGGACTTCTCAAGACCGATAATATCCGTATTAAAGCCCTTGTATCCATCCTTTGTCCAAAGAAGCGTGTTGACAGCTCCTATCTGCGCGGCCACCTCATCTATGTCACATATATAATCCATAACCGCCTGTTTATGGGGAACAGTTACGTTCATTCCGCCAAAATGGAACGCATAGGCACCCTTTATGGCCTCACCCAGCTTCTCCTTCTTAACAGGAAGGGGAACATATACGAAATTCTCCTTAAACATCTCAGCAATGGAATTATGAATAAGGGGAGAAAGGGAATGCTCCACCGGGTCTCCTATCAAACCGTAAACTCTTGTATGTCCATCCATAACAAAGGCCTCTCAAAGTCTCATTTTTAAACAAAAATATCATATCAAACCCCCACATCAATTGCAATAAAAGGCATTCAAAAAGCCTGCGCTTAAAGCACAGGCCTTTTGAAAAAACACCACATATGGAAAACAATTATAAAAAAGGGGAATTGTGTTGGGCTATTATAAACCGACATTTGTACCTACGAAGAACTGATACTGGCTAAGTATTCCGTCCTTCTTCATATCGGAAACAGCTTTCTGCATGTCAAGATTCTTGATGTCCACATCTCTTCCGATGTAACTGAAGTCGTCCTTGGCGTTGAACTTTAATGCAACATCATGAATATCAATGTTTTTAACGCGGAATGTTGTACCGGCTTCCACAGGTTCAAGGTGATTACCTGCTTCTGTTTTGACCTCAGGTGCAACTTCCTTGGTAGAGATATCCTGCAGCTCAGTAACGTTAGGTGCCTGGTGCTGAGGGATAACCGGTGTTACATAGTTCGATATGATGTTGGAGTAATCATTGATTCCCATGTAAGCCATGTCGTTTCTCCTTAAATCCGTTTAACAAGAAAAACTTATCATCTCTAGGTATAATCTATATCGACATGTTTTGAAGAAACTTAACCCCTTTTTTAAAAAAACTATTCACTCACCTCTCGGATGCCTGCATCCCTCAATAATTTCTTTGTAATGTCGGTTATTGGTTTGGTGTAAATATCCTCAATACTTCCTCTTTCGACTATCTGCCCCTTGTCCATAATAAGAACATAGTTACATATCTTATAAACCACACGAAGGTCGTGGGAAATAAACAGTATTGAAAGATTTCTCTTCTTCTGAAGTTCCTGCATCAGGGCAATTATCTGCTCCTGAATGGTAACATCCAAAGCGGAAACCGGTTCATCGGCAATAAGAAGTTCAGGCTCAAGCATAAGGGCCTGGGCTATGCAGACTCTCTGTCTTTGTCCACCCGAAAGCTCATTGGGATAACGATCCTTATAATACTCATCGAGCCCAACTTCCTTAAGAGCCTCCACGACTTTTTTCTGCCTTTCTTCCTTGCTGAGATTGGTGCAGTTTTTCAAAGGCTCCTCAAGAATCCATCCCACCTTCTTGGCAGGATTAAGGGAACTGTAGGGATCCTGGAAAACCATCTTGGGTCTCTTGCAGTTGAATTCTATCTCACCCGTATATGGAACAATTCCGGTTATAGCCTTGGCCAGAGTGGATTTGCCGCATCCGCTGCCACCTACAAGTCCTAAGATTTCACCCTTTTTAATTCTCATGTTCAAGCCCCTTAATACTTCTACTCTTCCGGGCTTCTCCAAAAGTTTCTTTCTCTCCTCCTTAAAAGATACAGAGATGTCCTTGGCCATGAGAATATTCTCTTTATCTATGGGATCCTGCCTTCCCTCACAGTTGGGAATGGCAGCAATCAGTTTCTTTGTATATTCGTGCTCCGGATTCTTGAAAATTTTCTCCGTTTCGCCTGTCTCAACAACATATCCGCCCTTCATTACAAGGACTCTCTTACAAAGTCTCCTTACAAGACTTAAGTCATGGGATATGAAAAGAATTGCCGTGTTGTGGGTTCTGTTAAGCCTCTTTAAAAGTTTAAGAATCTGAGCCTGAACAGATACATCAAGAGCAGTTGAAGGCTCATCTGCAATAAGGATTTTGGGATTGCAGATCATGGCGGAAGCAATCATAACTCGCTGTCTCATGCCCCCCGAAAGCTGATGTGGATAGCTGTTATATACCCTTTCCGGATTATCAAGCTCCACGTCCTTTAAAACCTTAAGAGCTCTCTCCTTTCGTTCCTCAGGCGTCATATTCGTGTGGATTCGAAGATTCTCCTCCACCTGCCAGCCTATTTTCTTAACAGGATTAAGAGAAGTCATGGGCTCCTGGAAGATTATTCCTATATCCTTACCCTGGTGTGAACGCAGTTCTTCTCTGGGACAGGTAAGAAGGTCTCTGCCTTCAAACATAATCTTGCCCCGCTTTTCCATGTCATGCCTGTTGAGAAGACCTGCTATGGCTAGGGCGCTCATGGATTTGCCGGAACCTGATTCTCCCACAAGTCCCACTATCTCACCCTCGTCCATGGAAAGGTCGAAGTCGAACACAACGGTATCCGGAGTATCCTTATCATATATTCTGATGTTTAAATCCGTAACCTCTAAAACCTTTCCCATAATCTACTCCAGGTAACTTCCTATAAGACTGATTCCAAGAATAATAAGTATCAAAATCATGCCTGGGAATATGGCAAATCCCGGGTTGGAGAAAATATAGCTTTGAGCCTCTGACATCATCCTGCCAAGGCTTGGATCCGGCGGCATAACACCGATTCCCAAAAAGCTCATGCCTGCCTCTGCCAGTACCGCGTTATTAAAGCCGATAAGTACTGAGGACGAAAGCACCTTGATTGTATTTGGCAAAATGTGCACAAACATAACTCTCATATCGCCTGCTCCGTTTAGCTTGGCAGCGGTTACGTAATCCATGTTTTTGCACCTTAGAAATTCGCTTCTTACAATTCTCGCAAAGCTTGGAATAAAAGCAATTCCCAAAGCCATAATAAGATTCCATGTGGAGGGCTCAAAGAGTCCTATGATAACAAGGGCCAATAGGATACTGGGGAAAGCCAAAAGAGCATCCATTATTCTCATAAGAATCTCGTCTGCCATTCCGCCGAAATATCCTGTAAAGGCACCAATTATAATTCCAAAGAATGTTCCGATAATAACTGTAGCCAGTCCAACAAGAACCGTGGTTCTGCTTCCTACCATAATTCGGCTTAAAATATCTCTTCCAAAGTTGTCGCAGCCGAAGGGATGGGCAAGGGACATGCCTGCGTTCTTTAAGGCCGAATTCATGGCCTCCGGATTATAGGGCGTGTAAAATAGACCCACTACAATCATAATGAGCATAACCACGCTGATAGTCAGGCCGATATGAAAATTAAGGTTTTTCTTTCTGCGTTTCATATTAGTCGTCCTGTGACACTCTCGGGTCTATTATTCCGTAAACAATGTCAACAATAAAGTTTATTATGATAACTGCGGATGAAAGCAACACAAGTATTGCCATAACCACAGGGTAATCTCTGTTTGATATGGATGAAAGAAGGATTCTTCCAATTCCGGGTATATTAAATACCTGCTCGATAATTATTGAGCCTGCGAAAATATCCGCAAGGGCCATTCCAAGAAAAGTTACTACGGGAATCATTGCATTCTGAAGCACATGATGAATAAGCACATCTCCCGTGGTATTGCCGTGACTGTATGCAGTTCTTGCATAATCCTTTTCAGCCTCGGAAAGAATTGAGCTTCTCAAAAGCTTAATGCTCATTGCAGCCTTAGGTATTGCAATTGCTATTGCAGGGAAACACATGTAACCCAAAAACTTGGTGAAATTCTTGGTATATGAAATGTAACCACCCGGCATAAACAGTTTAAGAACCACACCGAAAATAATGGTTATAAGAATTCCGCCGAAGAATGAAGGAACAGACATCATAATCTGATTGAGAATTACTATGAACCTGTCCAGTTTACCTCCGTTATGCTTAGCGCATAATATTCCTGTGGGGAATGTAATAATCAGCACAAACATAAAAGCCAGCACCGTCATTGTGATGGTGATGGGAAGTTTATCCAGTATCATGCTTCCCACAGGAAGGTTATAACTGTAGGAAATACCCATGTCACCTTTCACAAAGGAAATAAGCCAGGAAGCATAGCGCGCGAAAAAGGGCCTGTTGAGACCCATCTCTTCACGCAAAGCCTCCAGGCTTTCCGGTGTGGCTTGTGTGCCAAGCTTGTGAACCGCCGGGTCTCCCGGTATTATGGCAAATGCCAAAAATACCAGGAAGGACACCAATAGCAGTGTCAAAAGCATGAATATGAACTTTTTAATAATTTTCTTTGCGTTCAATTCTCTACTCTACAATGTATAATTTGGAAAAATCCTGTACATATAAAGGATAGAAAGTATATCCTGCATACTTCTTGTTGAGAGCAACAAGTTCTGCTATATCCTGAATATATACATTCGCAGCCTCTTTGGTCAAGATGGCTTCACAGTCTTTGTAATACTGAGTTCTTTTAGCATCGTCGGTTTCTGCGTTGGCTTTGGCGAAAGCTTCATCATAGTCGGCAGAGCTAAAGTTTGTAAAGTTATTGTGTGCGGTAGACTCAAATCTTGCCAGCAGTGCATTTGCACAAAGTGTAGAAGCATCTACACCGATAACTGTTGACTGGAAGTTTCTTCCGCTGTAAACATCACTTAACCAGCTGTCCCACTCAATAAGAGAAATCTCTGCGTTAACTCCGATTTCCTTAAGCTGTTCAACAATAACCTGAGCGGTATCAACGTGCTGAGTGTAGTTTGAAGGAACTGTGATGGTAAAAGTAAAGCCATTCTCATAGCCTGCTTCCTTAAGCAGTTCCTTGGCCTTATCAAGATCTCTTGTGTAGTAGTTGTTCAGATCCTCAACATAATATTTGCCAAATGAAGGGAACATGCTGCTACCGATCTTTGAACCGTGTCCGTCTGATACGAAATCAAGAATCTTGTCCTTGTCAACAGCATAGCAAAGAGCCTGTCTTACTCTCACATCGTTGAAGGGCTCAACTGCGTTGTTGAGATAAAGGGCCTGAACAAGGTTCATTGTTCCTTCGTAAATCTCATAGTTATCGTTAAGCTGATCTGCCTGAGCAGATGTTACACGGGCAAGCATATCAATTGCACCGCTGTTTAAGTTCATAACGATGGTGTCAGTGTTTGCTACGATAGCAAGGGTAATGTGCTTGATCTTAGCCTTCTCACCCCAATAATCATCAAAGCTCTCTAAGATAAAGTTCTCCTGTGGCGATCTGGAGACATATTTGTAAGGGCCTGTTCCGATTCCCTTATGATCGGGATCGGTATTTGATGCAGGAATAATAGATGCGTTCACGCTGGCAAGAGCGGTGTTAAAGTCAACATCCGGTGTTCCAAGAGTGATTACAACCTTTCCGTCATCAGTAGCGGAAATATCCGTTACATTAGAAAACGCTGATACCATTCCGGCATCAGCGCATTTGTTTAATGAGTAAACAACATCCTCTGCCGTAACTAAAGTACCGTCGTGGAATTTCACTCCATCTCTTAAAGTGAATGTGTAGGTTAATCCGTCATCAGAAACGGAATACTCACTTGCTATGGCAGGGTTCAGATTACCATTTTCGTCCGGCTTAAGTAATCCCTCGTAGATATTGAAGTAGATTTCCTTAGTTCCTGCCGCCACAGCCTTAGTGGGGTCAAGACTATCCTCCATATCCTGGGGAATGCCGATGGTAATTGAAGAGGAAGACGCAGTCTCCTTATCACCTGAGCAAGCTGTCAGTGCAATAGTCAGTGTCGCCAACACAACTACTGAAAAGAGTTTGAAAAGCTTTCTTTTCATGTGTTAAATCCTTTCTTCATTATGAAATTGTATTTATGTTTAAAAGATGTTACTTCTTCTCCTTGAGGATACTCTTAAGTTCATCCACAAAGGTGTTAACATCCTTAAACTCTCTGTAAACGGAAGCAAATCTTACATATGCAACAGGATCCAGATCTTTAAGCTTGTTCATAAGAAGTTCACCGATAACCTGGCTTGGAATCTCCTTATCTTCCATGGAGAAAATTTCATTCTCAACTGAATCCACAAGGCTTGTAATCTGAGCTGCAGAAACAGGACGCTTATGGCAGGCTCTAAGTACGCCGGCCTCAATCTTGGCTCTGTCGTATGCTTCTCTGTTATTGTCCTTTTTGATAATTATGAGAGGTATGGTTTCAATCTTCTCATAAGTGGTAAAACGCTTACCGCACTCGTCGCAGACACGACGACGACGGATGGAGTTATTGTCCTCAGCAGGTCTGGAGTCGATAACTCTGGTGTTCTCATGATTACAGAATGGACATTTCATTCTTTTATCCCCCGTTTCAAATTGGTAAAAACCAATTTAATTATAAACAGGATTAGTTATTATGTCAACTATACACCACTAGATGTAGTTGTTGCTTCTTCTTCCTCTGCCTTCTCTACCGCTTCATCCTTGGCAAAACGTGTGGCAAGAATTAAGCCTGCAACTCCGGCTATAAAGGTAAAGATGGCGATAAACTGGGATGTTGAGAAGATTCCCACGTTTCCTCTGTCAAGGTCACCTCTTAAATACTCAATAAGGAAACGGCCTATGCTGTAGAAGATAAGGTAAAATGCTGTGGTCTGTCCGGGCTTTTTAAACTTCTTGTCATATAAGAAAATAAGGCCGAAAGCAAGAATAAAATCTGCAGCTGACATAATAAGCTGAGTGGGAATAAGGGGTACATTGTTGGGTGCGAAATGGGAATTCTTAAATGTTACTGATAAAGGTCCGGCGCACTCTCTTCCGTAACAGCATCCTGCCAGGAAACATCCGATTCTTCCGAATGCCTGTCCAAAGGCCACTGAAGGAAACGCATTGTCAATGTACTTTAAAGCATTGAGTTTACAAACCTTGCAATAAATTAAAGCGCCGGCTATACCGCCTATGATTCCACCGTAAACAACCCATCCGTTGAAGAACTCGTGGAACAGTGATGCGGGATCGTTTATAAATCTGTCCCAGGTAGTAATCGTATACAGAATTTTGGACCCTGTAAATCCGGCTATAACACAAGAAATAACAAAACCGAATATTCTCTCGGGGTCCAATCCTCTCTTCTTTGCTCTTTTCTCAGCTGTGAAATAGGCAACTACAATACCTATTCCAATCATCAATCCATAACCGTAAACGGTAAAGGGTCCTATATGAAATAACTCGTTATACATCTTTATCCTCTTTCACTACTTTATTAAAGATATGGGTAATGGTATCGTTGTCAAAGGGTTTGGTAATAAAATCCTTGGCACCATACTTAACCGCCTCAGTCATCTTGGACTTCTGACCGGCAGATGTAACCATTACAACCCTTGCTTTGGGGTCGTATTCCATAATGTGCTTGAGAGAATCAATACCGTTCATAACAGGCATGGTTATATCCATGCTTACCACGTCAGGTTTCTTCTCTTTGTACATTTCGATAGCCACCTCACCATCGGCAGCTTCCCCCACAATCTCATGACCTTCAGATTCAAAGATATTTTTAAGAATCCTCCTTGAAGTTCTGGAGTCGTCAACAATCAGTATTTTCGCCATACCTAAGCCCTCTTATCAGTTCCAAAGAATAAGCCTTAATTTCTCTCCCCTGATTAAAAGCGGAATTTCGCACATAACGTTATCCGCCGTTCTGATACGCTTCTCTGCCATCATATCCGGTGGCAGCAATTCCAAATCGATTCCCTGAGTGCTTCTCATGGAAACGTAAAGGCCATTGATGCAGTTCAGAAGTTCCGCACAGGAATCCAATGCATCCATGTCCAAATTATGGAAATCTTCCATTGCAAAAAGGTTTGCTGCTTTGAGGAACCCTCCATCCTCTTCCATCAAGCCCATTGTAAACGCCGGATCACCGCCTGAATCGTCAACGGTCTGGAATGAGCCAACCCCTTCTGACTTTAATGATTGTATAATGGTTGCCTTCTTAAGTGCAACCTCCCTGTCTACACATCTTATTATTGTTCGAATAGCTATTCCGATTTGCTCTTTGAACATCATAAGTTCGTCAGGGATATACGCGTTAATTATTCGATCGATATCGCCACTCTTTAAGGCGTCTATAAGTTCCGGCTTTAAGCCGTTATCTTCAACATAATCCTCAATTATTTCAAGAGCCTTCTCGCCCTTAATCAAATCCATATCCTCAAGGGCCTGAAGAAAAACCACGTACTCATTATGCTGTTTCGACAAAAGATAGTCAACCTGATCCTTGGTAAGATATCCCATGTCAATGGCAATCTCACCGAACTTCTTATCAACTTTGGCCTGTCGCTTATTTACATTCTTTGTCTGCTCTTCTGTCATTAAGCCTTCGGAAACGGCAATCAAACCAAGTCTGACTCTCTCTTCCTCGGTAATACGGATAAGTGCTTTAAACTCCTCCATACTGATCTGCCCGATTTCCACCAGGTAATAACCCAGTATGTTGGCAACCATATAAACCTCTCAAATACAATTACCCAATCGGTACGTGTTCTTTATAGTAAAAAAAGGGGCAGGTATTATCCTGCCCCCACATGAATCTTATTTTTTCTGCAAGAAGCTGGGAATTTCCAGTGACTTGTTTGAAATACTGCTGTGTAGTTCAGTCGGTGATTTAATTTCAAATACCGGTTCAACTCCTGCCGGTTTAACAGGTGTCGGATTGAAACCCTGAACTCCGGGAGTCATGGTTGTGTTAGCAAATGTCTTATTCCTGAAAGGATTGACAGCTGAAGTCTTGGGAGCACCAAGGCCTGTAGCAATAACTGTAATCTCACAGGTATCAGGTCTGGATTCATCATATCTGGTACCGAAGATAATGTTAACATCCTCACCTGTGAGTTCACCCACATAACCGGCTGCATCAACAGCGTCGTTAAGTGAAACATCACCGGTAACATTGATGATAACCTGACTTGCGCCGGTAATTGTTGTCTCAAGAAGAGGACTCTCAACAGCCATCTTAATAGCTTCAAGAGCTTTGTCATCGCCCTTGCCCACACCGATACCGATATGTGCAATACCCTTCTCCTTCATTGCAGTCTGAATGTCTGCGAAGTCGAGGTTGATGTCCTGAGGAACATTTATCAAATCAGTGATACCCTTGACAGCCTGCTGTAAAACCTCATCGGCCTTCTTCATGGCTTCGGGCATCTTCATATTCTTATTTACTAAATCTTTAAGCTTATCATTAGGAATGATAATCAGCGTATCAACCTGTTCTCTGATACGTTCAATACCCATAAGGGCATTCTTCATTCTAACCTTACCTTCAAAAGTGAAAGGTCTGGTAACAACGCCTACGGTAAGGATTCCCATTTCTTTGGCAATTGAAGCTATAACAGGAGCTGCTCCGGTACCGGTTCCGCCACCCATACCGCAAGTAACAAAAACCATGTCTGCGCCCTTAAGAGCGTTCTGTATATCCTCAGCACTTTCTTCTGCTGCTTTCTCACCAATTTCGGGCTTACTTCCTGCACCGAGTCCTTTGGTTAATTTCTCACCTATCTGAATGCATTTGGGGGCCTTACATAATCTAAGTGCCTGCATATCGGTGTTTACACCGATAAATTCCACTCCGGTAATTCCCTCTGCCACCATTCTGTTTACTGCGTTATTGCCTGCTCCGCCTACGCCAACAACAATGATTCTTGCTGCGGAATCAGAATCATTTGTTTTAATCTCAAGCAACGGTAGATCCTCCTTTATGTACCTCAAAAATCCCACTCATTTATCATATAATTATTTTTATAAAATTGCAACACTAATCATCCGTAAGATTATCGGGTAAAAATATTATGCTTTCAGACTTTCCGGTCTTATCTGTCATGTCCAAAACGCCCTTTTTTCCCTCCAGGCTCGGAAGGATTTTGGGGAGTCTCATGATTTTCTCATCAAGGTCATCAGAGCTTCCGAATTCGGCCCTTACATCACCAAAATACAGGGTCAGTCCCCCACCGGGACCAAAGTCCATTCTTCTGCAATCCAATGAATATTTAGTCAGAAGCTGATTAGTGGAAAGAATCTTTTTGAAAATCGATTCATCCTCCACCGGCAAAGGTTTCCCCAGAACCATGAAGTCAAAGCTAAGTCCCGTGATCTGGCATATGCCTTCGGTCTTCACATTCGAGCTTTCTACTACTGTTCCGTCCTTATCAAAGTACATATACTTGCCAAGATATTCCACATATCCCGCCAAAGCCTTCTCATAGACACTGATCCTTATGGTGTCATTTGAGATAATAGTAACCTGAATCGTGTCAACAAAGGGAACATCCTTAAGTTCTTTGTTTTTGTATTTCAGTGAAAGATATAATGAATTGTCTCCTAAAGGACCCTCCATTACAATTTCTTTTATCTCGTCGGAGGTGTAATGAACATTTCCATCAACGTAAATATTCACTACCTTATAGTGCATAAGCATGTAGTAAATAAATGCCACCACGGCGAGGATAATCAATAATATGCTAAGCGTCTTCACCATGAAGCGCTTCTTTTTTCTTTTTTTAAATTCCGCTTCAAACTGATACATCAGGCATCCTTCAACTCTATACTTCTGGCAACGTTAAGGCACACCCCAATTTCCGCCATCTGAAACAGGATGGCACTTCCGCCGTAACTGATGAATGGAAGGGAAATACCGGTATTGGGAACCGTGTTGGTAACAACCGCCACATTAAGAATAACCTGAATTGCAACGTGTCCCAAAACGCCAACCACAAATAGTGCTCCAAACATATCGGTTGCATTGTTTGCAATAACCACAAGTCTCCAAACCAGGAGCACAAACATAAGAAGAATTGCTATGGCACCGAACAGACCAAGTTCCTCACATATAATGGAGAAAATCATATCGTTCTGCGCCTCGGGAATATATCCAAGTTTCTGAATACTCTGTCCAAGTCCCTTGCCCCAGATTCCGCCGGAACCGATTGCATAAAGTCCCTGAAGTGTCTGGAAACCGGTATCACTTGCATAGGCCTCAGGATCAAGCCAGGCCAGAATTCTTGCTCCTCTGAATCCAAGCTTATCGGAGAATCTCGAAACTATCAGTACCACCAGCGCTCCTGCCGCCAGTACACCCGCTCCAAGAATAATAAATCTCTTATACTCGGGGCTTGCCACAAAAAGCATAACTGCGGTAATGCCCATAACGATAATTGCAGAACTTAAGTTATCTGTTATGAAGTAAATCATGGCTGTGTGCGGCAACGCCATCAGAATCACAGTCCAGAAGCCTTTTCTGCTTTTGATTGCAGGTCCCAGTCTGGTAATAAAACTGGCGAGAAAAAGTATAAGCGCAAGCTTGGCAATCTCTGCAGGCTGTATGGAAAATCTGTCGTTAGGTCCGATGAAAATCCATCTTCTTGCACCGTTTCTCTTGGGGAAAAACAATACGCAAGGAATCAATGCCATGGAAACAAAATAAGCGATTGTTGAGAATCTTTCCCAAAAATGATAGGGAATAAAACTCAAAACCAGCATTACGGCAAGTCCCAAAGCAGACCAGATTCCCTGTCTTTTCAGCCAGTAAGCTGCGTCGTTGTATTTCTGTGATGCCATATAGGAACTGGACGAATAAAGCATAATAAGTCCAAATCCCACCAAAAAGATGATGATAAACACCAAAGAATAGTCAAAGTAGTATTCAGTTTTCCTTTTGTGACGACTGAAGCTCTCTGCCATGAACCTTTCCTCAAGTTCTATAAATCATTTACCATCTCTTTAAACTGTCTGCCCCTCTCCTCGTAGTTGGGGAACATGCCCCAGCTTGCGCAGGCGGGAGAAAGTAAAACTGCGTCTCCGCTTCTGGCATTGGCAACGCAAATGTCAAAACACTCTTTAAATGAATCGGCAAAACAATAGTCTGTGAATCCATGAGATGCAGCGCATTTTGCTATGGCTTCTCTTGTCTGACCGATAAGAACCAGCTTCTTGACCTTACCGTCAAAAGCCTCAATCCACTCGTCGTAAGTGTTGCCCTTATCATAGCCGCCGCCAATAAGGATGGTGGGTTTGCTCATTGCTTTAATTCCCTGGATGGCCGCATCGGGATTGGTTCCCTTGGAGTCATTGTAGTAATCCACTCCATTCTTTGTGGCAACATACTCAATTCTGTGTTCTACGGCTTTGAATTCCTTCACTGTCTCAAGAATCTTATCCATGGAAACGCCCATGCCTCTTCCGACGGCAATGGCTGCCATAACATTTTCAATATTACATACGCCCACCAGATTCATATCTGTGTGCACATTAAGAATCTGCTCTTCTGTCTTGCCGTCTGTATAGAAAATGTAATCGTCTCTGTAGAAATAACCTTTAGGAGGAATCTGAGAGGAAGAAAACCACACAACACTTGCGGGGCACTTATCTCCAAACTCCCTTGTGTACGAATTATCGTAATTAAGGACGCAGACATCTTCCCCTGTCTGGTTCTTAGATATATCTGTTTTTACCTTGTTATAGCATTCCATTGTGTGGTGTCTGTTAAGGTGATCCGGTGTTACATTAAGGATCGCCGAAACTGCAGGATGGAATTCATTTATGGTTTCAAGCTGGAATGAGCTGACCTCAGCAACAATCGCGCCCTCTTCCTTTGTATCGAGAGCCTCGAGCGTCAGAGGATTTCCAATGTTTCCCACAACAAAAACAGGGCTGTATTCTTTCTTCAGAATTTCTCCAACCAGGCTTGTGGTGGTAGTCTTTCCGTTGGTACCTGTAATGGCTGCAAGCTTGCCCTTTGAAGCAAGATAGCCAAGTTCAAGTTCTCCCCAGATGGGAGTGCCCTTGTCGGCAAACTCCTTAACGATTCCCAAATCTGTGGGAACACCGGGGCTCGGAACAACCACATCTATAGAATCGGAAACTTCCTTTGGAAGTTCCTTTACAATCACTTCACACTTCAAATCAGAGGGAACTCGTCCCTTAATCTCGTTAACGTCGGCATTTTCGCCGCCATCAAAGAGAATACAGCGCGCTCCTAAAGCGTTAAGAAGCTTTAATGCTCCCAATCCGCTTTTTCCGGAGCCTATAATCAATACTTTCTTATTGTTAAAATCATACATTTCTAATACTCACCTCTATTACCATAAACCGGCGAAGCCAATAACGCAGGCAACCACGGTTACTATGGTGAATACTCCCACTACTCTTGTTTCTGACCAGCCACCTTTTTCAAAGTGGTGATGAATGGGAGCCATTCTGAAAATTCTTTTTCCTTTGGTAATCTTAAAATAAGATACCTGAATAATAACGCTTAACACTTCCACAAAATAAATGATTCCTACAATGGGAATGAAAAGAGGAAGCTCCATCATATAAGCGCAGCCTGCAACAAATCCGCCGAGAGCCAGGGAACCTGTATCTCCCATAAAGATTTTTGCCGGATAAAGGTTATATACCAAATATCCCAAAAGTCCGCCAAGAAAAGCAGCCGCAATGGGTTCAACTCCACCTTTAAGCATCAGTGATGCAACAGTTAAAAAGCCGGCAACAACACTTGTGACACTGCTCGAGAGCCCATCCACGCCGTCGGTAAAGTTTGTTCCGTTAACGGTTGCAATAGCGATGAAAAACATGGCAGGAATTGCAAAAACCCCAAGTTCAAGTCTCATGCCGTTTGCAAAGGGAACCTTGAGAGTCAGGTCAAGTTCGGTAAATGAAGATGCAACAAAATAAAATGCTGCACACACTATAATCTGAAGTCCCATCTTCTGCCATGCTTTAAGGCCCATTGATCTTTTCAGCACAACTTTAATGTAGTCATCAATAAATCCCACAGCAGCAAATCCCCACATAAGAATAAGAACGGGAATTACTTTGGGGAAGCTTCTCACATAAAAAAGTGAAACGATTGTGGTTGGTATAAGGAAAATAAAACCGCCCATCATCGGTGTTCCCATTTTCTTTAGATGGCTTTCCGGTCCTTCACTTCTTATGGTCTGCCCTGCTTTGACTCTGGCCATGAATTTAATCCATGAAGGTCCGATTAATAAAGCAATGGCAAGTGAAATCAGGAATCCGGGTAAAATCTGTAACATAACTATGCCTTCTTTCTGTCGGTACACATTATCTTTTCTATTATAGTAGATAATGTCAAATTATGAAAGCAAATCAGGTTTATCAGCCGTCAACTGCCGTAAAATCGCTTCTTGACATATTCTGTCCCGTGTCGGGATCAATCAGATCTCCTGTTGCAGGATCCTTTAAATATCCGGTAGCAGGGTCCACAGGGAAATTCTTCCACTGAAGATTAAGGCCGCCGTTTTGCTCGGTAGACGCCGCATCTCCTGTTGTTCCCTCAGCAGGTGTTCCTTCAGCATTCTCGCCTTCGGCAGGTGTTTCTGTTGTCTCTTCGGGAGGAGCTGTATAAGCAAGTGTAATTTCAAGCTGCTTTGCAGCAAGTTCCTGCTGTTCCTTCTCCGAAATGGGCTCTGTCATATATATACCCATATAAGGAAGTGTTTCTGTAAGAATATCTCTGGTAAGAAGGCAGGCTAACTTAACGTTATCCTGAACCCAGTCATTTACTCTATCTACTACAACATAGATGGCAATCTTGGGGTTATCCGCAGGTGCATATCCCATAAAGGAAACAACGTATTCATTATTGCCTCGAGGAAGAGTCTCGGCTGTTCCTGTTTTGCCGCCGATTCTGTATCCTGCAGGTCTGGCTGCCTTACCTGTTCCTTCCGTAACAACACCGTTGCAATAATCAATGATTGTATTTGAAGTCGATGTTGAAATTGTTCTTCTAAGTACTCGGGGCTCAATGTTTTGTATTGTGGCTCCGCTTCCGGAAACAATCTTCTTAACCATATGGGGCTCATAGTAATATCCACCATTAATAAGAGAACAGAATCCGGTTATCATCTGAATCATGGAAACGTTAAAGCCCTGTCCGAAAGAACTTGTTGCAAGCTCCGCAGGACGCATGTTTGATGAGTTGTAAACTACAGTATTGGTTCTGGCTTCACCCGCCAGGTCTATATTGGTCTTCAAGCCAAAATTATAGTTCTGCTGATACTGTAAAAATATATCCTTACCTATTGTAAGGCTCATCTGCATGAGTGCAACGTTACAGGACTGCTCTATGGCCTGCTTAACATTTACGGTTCCGCATCCGCCATATTTATAGTTATGGCATCTGATTTTCTTGTCGGCTACTTCATAAGCGCCTGTACATGTATAGGACTCATTTCCGGTAAGTTTACCTGACTCAAGTCCACAGGCAACGGTGAAGGGTTTCATTGTGGATCCGGGCTCGTATGTCTCGCTTATACAGAAATTCTTCCATAAGCCATTGAGCTTCTCGTAATACTCTTCATCGGTAAAAGCGTCTATGGCCTCCTGTGAGTAATACATGCTAAGATCCTTGGGATTGTTTAAATCAAAATTGGGATAACTTGCCATTGCAAGCACATCGCCGTTATTTACATCCATGATGATGCATCCAAGGTTGTTGGCACCAAGGCCTTCTCTCGCCCTGTTGGCATATGTATCATTGAAGCTCTTGAGATTTCTTTCAACAATGGACTGAATTGTGGCATCAATGGTGGTAACCAGACTGTAACCGTCCACTGCAGGCTTTGTTGTTCTCTCCAGATTTTCATCCTCGTCAAGATAGCCGTACTCTCTTCCGGGAGTGCCGTTTAAAACATCATCGTAGTATTCCTCAAGTCCATATGCACCGTTGTTATCAGCATTGGTGAATCCGATAATGTCGCAGGCAAGAGTTCCGTTTGGATAGTTTCTCTTGTAGTTATCCTCAAACCAGATACCCTTAACATTCTTGGAGGCAGTCTCATCATTCATGAAATTAAGATAGCCTTCAACCTCGCCGTATGTAAGGCCTTTGGCCGCTACATAATAAGCGGACTTAGGGTTCTCTTTTACCCACTTTCTGACAGCGTTCATGTCAATATCAAAATACTTGTCAAGCGCCGCCATTGTAGGCTCGTAATATGCCTCTTTATCGTTTATTACTTTGGAATCGATTATGAGATTATAGATTTTTTCACTGACTGCAAGAGGGTTTCCGTTAGAATCAAAAATATCGCCTCTTCTGGCGACGAGAGTCTTTGAAGTATATTCCTGTTGCTCCAAAACCTGTTTCTTGTATTGCTCTCCGTTGTCTCTGTTAATGTAAATCAAACGAAGGCTTAATCCCACAAAAGCCAGTAGCACTATTCCAAACAGCACTACCAGCTTTTTCTGCATTCTTATTGTAAATCTTCTTTCTTCTCTTTCAGACCTGTTAGCCATGTTACTCTACCGTCCTTAAGGAATTTCTGCCACCTGCTTCACATAGTCGCTTCCTTCTCCGGAATATGTGACAATCTGACCTTCTGTGGCATAAGTCATTCCAAGCTCTCCGATGGCAATCTGCTTAACCTTCTCAAGGTCAACGTTGCCTGTTGCTCTGCTGTAAGCCTCATCATTTGAAAGCTTTAATGTGTTAAGCTCGCTCTCAAGTCTTGAAATAGTCTTAACGTTGCCGGTAATCTCGGACTGAAGTCTAATGTAGAATATCAAAACAAGAGCTGTAACAACCATTGCCGCAGTGAGAAAAAGTATATACCCGGGATTCATCCTTTTGGCATACTGTCTGTTTCTGACGGTGTGGTGGCTCAGCCTCTTTATAGGCTCTTCAATTTCCTGCTGAACAGTCTTAGTAACAACGTTTCCCTGTACATAGTAGAGGTTGTCTCTGTATGAAGTTGTGTTTCTGTTGTTTCTTCTCTGATTCATCTGTGCCATTTTGTCACTTCCTTGTGATCATCCTTTTTTCTCAAACACTCTAAGTTTTGCGCTCTTAGATCTTGAATTTACCTCCAGCTCCTCTTCCGTGGGGAGTATCGGCTTGTTTGTTATTACTTTACCCAAAGGCTTCTTGCCGCAGACACATACCGGAAAGTCCGGTGGACATGTGCAAGGGTTCTGAGCCTTCTTAAATGCGCTTTTTACAATTCTGTCTTCCAGTGAATGGAAGGTTATGATGCAAAGTCTTCCGCCGGGATTAAGGAAATCAATCATTCCGTCCAGTGAATTCTTAAGTACATCCAGTTCTCTGTTGCACTCAATCCTTATTGCCTGGAAGGTTCTCTTTGAAGGATGTCCTCCCGTCGCCCTTATCTTGGCAGGTATTGCGGCTTTGATAATCTCATTGAGCTGTCCCGTTGTTCTTATGGGCTCTTTAGCTCTCTCTGCCACTATGTGCTTTGCTATATTCTTAGCGAAGTTATCTTCGCCGTAATCTCTTATTATTCTGTACAGATCAGATTCGGAATACTCGTTTATAATGTCTGCGGCTGTAAGGGATTGCCTGTCATCCATTCTCATGTCAAGTTCTGAATCATATCTGTAGGAGAAACCTCTTTCTTCGTTATCAAGCTGATATGAGGAAACTCCCAGGTCGAGGACTATTCCATCCACTCCCTTGACGCCGATTTCCTTAAGTCTCTCCACGGCGTATTCGTAATTGGATCTTATAATCGTTACTCTCTTGCCAAACTCCTTAAGTCTCTCGCCGGCAGCCTCGATTGCCGCTTCATCCTGGTCTATACCGTAGAGGTGGCCTTTGTCGGACAGCTTCTTGCATATCTCATAGGAATGTCCGCCACCACCAAGGGTTCCGTCGACGTATATCCCGTCGGGCTTAATCTTAAGTTCGTCGATTGTCTCCTTAAGGAGAACCGAATAATGATTAAATTCCATTCTCTAAACCTATATGCGAATGCCCCAATCTGCCATCTTCTCAAGGGTATCTGCAATATCCTGAGTATCGCTCTCGGCTTCGAAGCGATCTTTGCTCCAAATCTCTATCTTGTCTGCAAGTCCTGTAAGGATTACGTCCTTCTCTAGTCCTGCGTATTCTCTTAAATCCTGTGGAATAAGGATTCGGCCCATCTTGTCAACTTCAACATCCGCTGCGCCTGAAAGGAAGAATCTTGCTACCTGTCTTACTTCCTTACGGTTCATGGGCATTTCCCTCAAGGTTTCCTCGAAGGCTGTCCAGCCCTTCTCATCGTAGATTGTCAGGCATCCGTCGGCTCCTTTGGTGACTACGAAGCTGTCTCCCAGCTGGTCCCTGAACTTCGATGGAACAATCAGTCGACCTTTGGCGTCGATCGTATGAACATATTTACCTTTATACATAGCGATCACCGCCTCCGAATGTGTGGTATAATCATTTCTTAAGAATTACCACTTTAAACCACTTCTAACCACTTATCACCACTTTTAAGGTTATTCTACTCCATTTTCTCCCACATTGCAAGTAAAAAATCGCGATTTTTCGGCATTCCTCAAAATTCGCGATTCAAAAAAGATGCAAAAAAGCCCAACATCTAGTGTTGGGCTTTCCGGTCACAAACTATATTTTGTTAAGAAAATATTAAGAAATCAAGGTGACATTTTTTTGCTACTTTTGGTTTACAATACCGTCTCCATTCGCTTATTTCTGCGGTACTGGGCCGGTGTAACACCAAATGACTCTTTAAACTTCTTTATGAAATAGTTGGTGGAGTTGAATCCAATCACGGCTATGATTTCCTCCAGGGTCTTATCCGTCTCTGTCAAAAGTTTCGATGCCTCTTCCATCTTGCAGTCATTAACAAACTGTGTGAAGTTTAATCCCTTCTCTTCCTTAAACAGTCTGCTTAGATACTTAGGCGCAAGGTAAACCTTCGAAGCAACATAATCAAGAGAAATATCTTCATCAAGATGTTCTCTTACTATCTTCTCCACCAGTTCCACTACATTATCTGTGGGGTTGGTCTTGTTCTGTTCGGCCGTTTCAAAGGCCCAGAGAATCTTCTTGTATAACCAGTTGCAGAAATCATCCACATCAAAAACACCGGTTAATTCCAAGAGCAATTGCGAATCATCATAGGTCTTGGATTTCTTCATAATATCTCTAAGGAAGTGATTGAACAGGAACAAATATCTCATGGATATGCTGTTCATATATTCATAGGTTCCCTGAACAAGCATTGCCGCCTTGTTGTATTCCTCAAGAATAGCCTTAACAGTTTCCGCATCATTGCTGACAAGGGCCTCACCAAAGGAATCATATCTGGGATCAAAGAAGCTTGGTGTGTCCTTATCCCCAAGAAGCATCTTAACTTCCTCTGCATCCATGGTGGCAAGATCCATTCTGTATCTGTAAGGAATATAGTAGTCATACTCCATTGCCCTTGATATCTTCGCGTATTCCGAAGATATCTGGCTAAGCTTATACACCGGTCCACTCTGCCAGACAACAAGGTCGATATTGAATGTTATCTTTACGAAGTCCTTAAGCTTCGTATAGAGATTCTCCATTCTGTCTTCCCCGTCAATCATGCAAGAAGTTATTATAACCACCCTGCCGTTATAAAGGTCCAAAGACATGCATCGCATTTCTTCGTCCTCATAGTCCTCAAGGTATTTGGTCATGTTGTATGTCATGGCGTTTCTGGTAGGCTCATCAACCTTCCCCATAACCTTACCATGAAAGGTGGCAACCATGCAGAAATGGCTTACATACTCATTCTTGTCTCCGATTTCCTCAAGAATTTTGTCTATTCTCTCATCCGATATTTCTCCGGAATTGATAATCTCTCTTACAAGGTCATGTCTTACAACATTTACTCTTTCTTTGTAAGCCTCATCCTTATTTCCAACCAGAACACAAAGTTCGTTTATGGTTCTGTCAAGATAAATAAGTTCGTTCTCCTTGGCCTTTCTTGCAAGCTTAAGGCCATCAAGCTTATTTACCATACTTCCGATGGGGTTATATACTCTCTTTGCAAAGCGATAAGAAATCACAAGTCCCACCGTTGCAATAATGAGCGAAAGGAAAGCAATTCTTCTTATAAGGATACGGATATCCTTATAATACTCATCGGCCGAGGTTACGGAAATAACCTTCCACCCGGGAATAGCGAGGGGCTGGCCTATAAGAATCATCCCGTCATAATTATAGGCTCCATCCATTGAAGCATTTATAATATCAGGGCATTCCTCCGCCGTTTTATTATTCAGTACTTTGGTAAAAAGGGAATCATCTCCTCCCAATGCTACGACCTTTCCCTTTTCATCAATTAATGCCGCAAAACCGGAATTGTCGTCCGCATACTCAAAGAGCATTGTGTTAAGCGTCTTTATGGGTACATTAACAATCAGATATCCCTTTAACTTGGAAATGTCTTTGGCAAAAATAGGATAATGTGCTCCAAAACTCAAAACCTTATCTGTCTTGGAATTTGAAGTTACTTCCCTTGTGAAAAGATACCTGCTTGATGAGTTATACTTGACAGCCACTCCGGCCTCATCAAATTCTTCCGAGATGCTTGTTCCGCTTTCCTCGGTGTAGCTGATTCCGTTGGCTGAAGAAATTATCATGTTATTGGGATAAACATAGAACTCTATACCGGATACTTCTTTGTCGTACTGAGCGTTAAGAATCTCCAGATATTTAAGGACAGTATTCATACTGTCAAAATCATTCCTGCTGCCATGATTCAAGAAGTGCTTAAGAGCATCGTCTCTGTTAGCCATGTTTGCAAGATCAACAATGATATTATTGCAGTCACCAAACAAAGTATCCATGTGCTGCCCCAGATACTCTATCTTTTCCTGCTCAAGAATCTCCACTTTCTGTCTGTATTCACCGGAAAATTGCGCAGCATAACCCACTCCCATACAAAGACTTACAATCAAGACAAGTCCTATAAAGGATAGCATCAGCCTGTTAAAGATGGTGTCGTACTTGGTGAGCTTTCGCTTCAGTTTATACATCGGAATCCCCATTCCCCATTTATGTTAAAAAAGTGATTTATATTTCTCATAGGCATCATTCTGAAGCTCCTCAGCTTCATCTATGCCCATGCTATTAATCTTATTCACGAAACTGTCAAATTCATCCATACTTCTGTCACCCGTAATAAACTTTATGAGTTCCTCATCCACATAAGATATTATGGGTTCCATTATGGCATCATATCTGTCCTTGGAGTCCTCATCCATTGTAAGAACAGGATTCATTGGATAGAACAGATTGTTGTTATCATAATAGAGAAGCTGGTAGCACGCCGCATCACTTCCCGCCTGAGCTGTTTCATATTCAGGCATCTGTCTCATTCCGATATAGGCCTGGCATCCGTTTCTCATAACCCACTCAGTGGTTCCCTCTTCCACAACCTTATCCGAATACTTATAATCCTTGCCCTTCTTTACAAAGCTCTCATTCTCGATTCCAAAATTGAAAAGGACCGATCCCTCATCGCTATATACATATTCAAAGATTTCAAGAATCTTATCCGCCTTATCTGTCTCCGAGGAAATGGACCATCCATAGCCAACAGTCTTAGCCTGCTGCGAAAAAGTTCTAGGCTCATCTCCTGCATTTAATACCGGCGGATCCACAATCTCCCAATTTGTATCAGGATCATTTGCAATAACCTCAGGATTGTCGTTCATTCCCGCAAGGTATCCACTCCAGTAGCATCCCGCTCCCGCCAGGTTATTAAGCACATGGTAATCACAGGTGTTTTCTCTGGTCATGAATTCCTTATCAATAAGTCCTTCCTCATACCATGTCTGCATTGTGGCAAGGTACTCTCTACATTCTTCCGTGATAGGAGCAAATGCTTTTTTACCATCTATAACGGTAAAGTAGTCCTTGCTCTTTGTGAGTTCTATTCCCCAGGCATCGGAAAACATGTGGCAGTAATCCTCCCAGGCCTTATCGAGAAATAACGGCGTGGAAACACCGCGCTTTTTGAACTCTGAGAGGACTTTGTACCAGTCATCTATGGTAACCGGTTTCTCAAGTCCATATTCGTCCAGTAAGTCCTGTCGAATCATATATCCCATTGCAGACCTCACCGCCGACTGCATGGGAACAACATAAAGATGTCCGTCTGAAGATATGCTCTGAGCCATAACCTCAGGGTTATCCAGCAAATACTTCTTTAAGTTCGGATATCTGTCATCAATCAGTTCATCGAGAGCAAGAAAAGCTCCTTCCTCTCCATACTGCTTTAATAATGAAACATTGCCCGCCGTTATATCAGGGATTTCTCCGGAAGATACGATTACGCTTAACTTGGCCGTTGCCCCATTACTTGGTGCCGTATCGATGTCAAAGGTGACATCCATACGTTTTGCCAGCTCTGCTATGGTTAATGTATCCATGGAATATAATGAATCGCTTCGTCTGCTTGGAAGAAAAATGGAAATAACCTGCTCATCCGTCCCGGATGCAGCAGGAGGTTCATTAGTCTTGCTGTCCACTGTCTTAGCGTTATCGCAAGCAGTCAAAGTCAATATAAGAACAACTGAAAGAATCAAAGGTAGTATTTTGTGTTTCATAAACATTCCCCTTTTAGGAAATTATACTACCAATGATTACTTTCAGTCATCCTTCATTTTCCCGAAGATAACTATCTCAGTTTAATCTAGTTTCTGGGGTTACCGTCAACATATACCCTGCAATCTTCTATTGCGGCATAACCGGAATCGGGATAGGTCTCATTCTGAGGCTCATCTCCTGCCTCATTAAAAGGAGTGATCTTTACATAGTCTACAAGCATTTCTCCTTCTGCAAAGTCGGGGTCACCTGCCCAGTACTTAGGGAACCATACTCCTACCCAGAAACGTCCTGCCTTGGTCGGAATGAATTCGGTGTTTGTGCATATAAGAACTCCGTCCACAAAGTAGTCAACTCTCGCCTCTTCAGAGTCATCTCCTGTATGCCATACAAACTTATATGTATGCCACTCTCCGTCATTTTGAGCAGTAGGCATAGGGGTACGCTTGCTTATATACTCATCATCGTTTTCGCCTATCCAGCTGTTGCAAAGTGAATAGTTGTAGGATATCTCTCCGGTGTCGGGAGATTTACCGGGCATTTCGATATCAATTTCATGATTGATAACGCTGTAATCTCCGTTACCCGTATATTCATCTTCGCCGGGATAATGCTCCTCATACTCGAAGGTCCAGATTGCCGAGCACGCTCCAAGGTTAGGCTGTATCTTGGCTTTTATCTCGTACTCACCGGAGGCAAAGTAATCCTTTGTGACGATACATGCGCCACATCTTCTGCCGTCACCGGTTCGTTCCCCATGATTGTTGACTCCGGAGATATCACCCTCATAATTATCTCCGTGAGCACTGAGAACAAGAACTCCGTTCTCTACATGAACATTTTCGGGTACAACACCGTTGTTGTATAACTGAGTTCTCTCGGCATCAACATATCCGCCCCAGTTTCTCAAAGCCACAAGCCATGTATCTGAATTTAGTTTCCCCTCATTAAAATCATCATAAATAATTGGTTCTCTCACTTCGTTTTCATCTCCCGGATTATCGGGATTCTCCTCATTTTCTGTCTGAACTCTGGGATTTCCGTCAACATATACCTGACAATCTGCTATTGCTGCATAACCGTCATCAGGATATGATTCATTCTGAGGCTCATCTCCCGCCTCATGGTAAGGAGTAATCTTTACATAATCAACAAGCATCTCTTCCTCGTCAAAATCAGGATCTCCTGCCCAGTTCTTAGGAAACCATACTCCCACCCAGAAACGTCCGGCTTTGGTAGGTATGAACTCGGTGTTGGTACATACAAGGGTATCATCAACATAGTAATCAACCCTTGCCTGCTCAGAGTCATCTCCCGTATGCCATGCGAATTTATATGTGTGCCACTCTCCATCATTCTGCGGACCGGGCATCCTCGTTCTTTGGCTTACATACTCGTCATCGTTTTCGCCTATCCAGCTGTTACAAAGCGAATAGTTATAGGATATCTCACCTGTGTCAGGAGACTTTCCGGGCATTTCGATATCAATCTCATGGTTAACCACACTGTAATCACCGTTACCTGTATAACCCTCTTCACCGGGATAATGCTCCTCATATTCGAAGGTCCAGATGGCAGAGCATGCGCCAAGTTTGGGCACAATCTTTGCTTTGATTTCATATTCGCCCGAAGCAAAGTAATCCTTGGTTACAATACATGCGCCACATCTTTTTCCATCATCGGTTCTTACGCCCCTGTTGTTTACTCCGGATATATCTCCTTCGTATCTGTTTCCGTGGGCGGTTAAAATAAGCATGCCGTCTTCCACATGAACGTTTTCGGGAACAACACCGTTATTATAAAGCTTCGTTCTTTCCGCATCTGCGTAGCCGCCCCAGTTTCTCATAGCCACAAGCCATTTTTCAGAATCAAGTTTCCCCTCCGTAAACTCATCATAGATTGCCGGAGTAAGAATTTCTTCTTCAGGGTTTTCAGGATTTTCATTCTGGTTTCCGGATTCACTTCTGGGATTTCCGTCAACATATACCCTGCAATCCTCTATAGCGGCATAACCAGCGTCAGGATAAGTCTCGTTCTGGGGCTCATCTCCTGCCTCATTAAAGGGAGTAATCTTTACATAATCAACAAGCATTTCTCCCTCGGCAAAATCAGGACTGCCTGCCCAGTTCTTGGGGAACCATACTCCCACCCAGAACCTTCCTGCCTTTGTGGGAATATACTGGGTATTTGTGCACACAAGATTTCCGTCTACATAGTACTCTACTCTCGCCTCTTCAGAGTCATCTCCCGTGTGCCATGCAAACTTATATGTATGCCACTCTCCGTCATTTTGAGGGCCGGGAAGTTCACTTCCGTTGCTTACATACTCGTTCTCGTTTTCCCCTATCCAGCTGTTGCACAAAGCGTAGTTATAGGATATAGGACCATCTTCGCTTAAGCGTCCGGGCATTTCTATATCTATCTCATGATTTACAGCATAGTATTCGCCTTCCCCCTGAAAGCCTTCCTGTCCCGGATAATACTCCTCGTACTCAAAGGTCCATATAGCTGAGCACGCACCCATGTTGGGCATTACTTTTGCTTTAACCTCATATTCTCCGGATGCATAGTAATCTTTCGTCACTATGCAGGCACCGCATCTTTTGCCGTCTCCTGTCCTGATGCCCTTATTATTTACTCCTGAAATGTCACCTTCGTATTCGTTACCATGGGCACTTAAAACAAGAACTCCGTTTTCCACATGAACGTTTTCAGGCACAACTCCGTTATTATAAAGTTCTGTCCTTTCAGCGTCCGCATATCCACCCCAGTTCCTTAAAGCCACAAGCCACGTATCTGAATCCAGTTTCCCTTCATCAAATTCATCGTAGATTGCGGGTTGTAATGTTTCACTTCCCTCTTCAGGATTCTCCGGATTTACCTCGGGATTCTCCGGATTTACCCCCGGGTCCTCCGTCCCTCCGTTATCTCCATTCTCGTTATTACCTCCATTCTCCGTTCCCGGAACATCGATAATAACCTGAGGTACATCACATCCAACCGTTGTAAGCAGCAAAACAAATGCTGCAAACAACCCCAATATTCTTTTTATTTTCATATGTTAATCCCCAATTATGCAATTTACTTTTTCTCTAAATGTGACATAGCATTTGATAAATCTCGGATAATCCGTAAAGGTTATTTCTCCGAGCTCCTCCTTTATCAAATCCCTTACAAAAGCTTTTCCCTTCTTCTTTTCAAGTAATTTCAACGCCCTTATGTCCTGGAAGGCATCTCTAATAAGTTTAAGCCTTATTGAGTCTAAGGGTTCACCGTCAGGACCGGGATATACTAAGAACGCATCTCCCGACTCCGCGAAGCCATCGCAGTCTGTCTGAACAAAGGGGTTAATTGGCCGTAATGAATACTGGCTGAAATAGAAGTTGTAACCCCAGTGCAGGAATCCCACTATGTCGTAAAGATAAAGCTGGATTCCAAGTACTCTTGTTCTGTATGCAGGCATTGCAAAGTATCTGTTTGACAGTTTTATCCTTGCATCACAGCAGTAATAAGTCCACAAGTCGCCTACGCCCGCATCGATAAACTGCTTTATGGCTGACGTTGAAGGTACCGGCTTACTCAAAACTTTCTTCTCATAGAAGCTGTAATTTGACATGGCATCTATGATTCTGTCTTCTGGCACAAATTGCTTGATTAAGTCATAGCCCGCCTTATAGTTATCTATGCTGCTCTCCCTTGGTTCATCAGAGATATGATAGAAGGTCCTTTCAAACACCTTTAGCCTCTTTAGTTCTTCCACAAGCCTTGGCATAAACTGCTGTAAAAAACAGAAGTATCTCATATCATCCGATGCCACATCCCAACCAAAGATTCTTTTGTAGCCTTCCCCGGTTTCCGCCATAATCTTAGGCGTCGCCTTGGCTCCCCATTGGGTAAAAAGATGGCCCATCTCAAAATACTCATACCCGCACTTCTTTGCCAGATTTATAAACCTGTCAAAGAGTTCAAAATCAAATTCATACTTCGAATCTCCAATCTCTTTGACCTTAACAAGCTGAGTTGTGGGACGTTCCTTCCCAACCGCAGTATCGAGAGCATAGGTAAATACCGGCGTGAGAATCATGTTGATTCCGTTTTCCGTCGCCTTCTTCATAAACTTCTCAATTATCTCGAAGTGTTTGTCATCGAATGCAGATGTGTGGTAATAACTCATAAGTGTGTCACAGTAAAACCACTCGGTGTGAATTATCTCCTGCCTGGGGAGTAATTCATCGATAATGTCAATTTCAACACCTGCTCTTCCAAGTTCATTTCCTTCGTCGTCATAAAAGGCAACTTCAATAGGATATCTACCGCTTATTCTTTCCCTTGGTTCTACGTCTATCCAAAGCGTTAATAGTCTGTGATTTGTAAGGAAAAGCTCCTCATCCTCACTAACCGGCAGTAGCAAGTCAGGGTATAGCCCTGACTTGCTGCCAATAATATCCTTGTCATGTTCTTCATCCAGAACCGGAGTTGCGGAAGGCATCTCTATTACCCTGAAGATTTTTACGCAGTCCTTAGCAGGACCTTCAATACGGATAAAATAACTAAGTTTATTATTCCATCCATCCTCCATTTGATATGCTACCTGAAAGGAGGCAGTTTCATTTTTAAGTAATGAAAGATGCTTTATTTCCTTGGTGTTTTCAATCAAACCATCCGCAAGACACTTTTCCAATGAAGAAATTGTTCTAATTCTAATCTTTGACATAGGTCTTATTTAAAGTTAGCTGCATACTTTTCATATGCTTCGTTCTGGAGTTCTGTTGCCCTCTCGATATTCATTGACTTGAGAGTTTCAACGAACTGATCATACTCATCCATGCTCTTTGCGCCTGTGAAGAACTTAAGCATTTCTTCTTCAGCATAAGTAGCTACAGCACCCATGATTGCGTCATACTCATCCTGAGAATCCTCGTCAAGAGTAAGTGTAGGGTTCAAAGGATAGAACAAATCATTCTCGTCATAGTAGAAAAGCTGCTTGCATGCGTCGTCGCTTGCACACTGAGCCTTCTCATAATCAGGAAGCTGTCTCATACCGATTAATGCCTGTAAGCCGTTGGACTGAACCCATGCTGTTGAGCCGAAATCATATACCATCTGTGTATATTTGGGAACACCATCAACGTACTCATAGCTGTATCCTTCTTCACCGAAGTTGAAAAGCATGGAGCCTTCATCTGAGTATACGTACTCAAACATCTGAAGAGCTCTGTCTATATTTTCGCAATCTGCGGAAATAGCCCATGAGTGACCTACTGTCTTAGCCTGCTGAGAGAAGGTCTTGGGTGCATCACCCTTTTTGAGAACAGGAGGATTAATTACCTGCCAGTTGGTATTGGGATCATTGGCTTTTACCTCTTCGTTCTCATTAAAGCCTGCAAGGTATCCTGTCCAGTAGCAGCCTGCTCCTGCAAGGTCATTTAATACGTGGTAGTTACATGTATCCTCACGAGTAATAAATTCAGGATCGATAAGTCCTTCTTTGTACCACTTCTGCATCTCAGTCAAATAAGCCTTTGCTTCATCCGTCATTGGAGCAAATACCATCTTGCCATCCTTAACTGTCCAGAAGCTGTTGTTGGGATTAAGCTCTACTCCCCAGGCATCTGAGAAGTTGTTGTAGTATAATTCCCAGGCTCTGTCTAAGAATAAAGGTGCAACACCTTTTGCTTTCTTAAACTCTGTAAGAACGTTGTACCAGTCATCAATTGTTTCAGGTCTCTCAAGTCCAAGTTCATCAAGCCAATCCTGACGAATCATGTAACCCATGGCTGTTCTCATTGCTGTAAGCATGGGAATTACATAAAGGTGACCGTCTGATGATGCGCACTGAGCCATAACCTCGGGATCATCAAGTACGTATTTCTTTAAGTTGGGATATTTGTCGTCGATAAGTTCATCAAGGGCGACAAATGCACCATCTCTTCCAAACTGCTTTAAAATACTCATGTTTCCTGCACAGATATCAGGAATATCTCCTGATGAGATAATGCTTGAAAGTTTAGCCTTTGCCTCGCTGTTAATAACAGTGTCAATATCAAAGGTAACATTCATCTTTTCGCTGAGTGCCTTAAGTGTCAATGTGTTCTCGTCGTAAAGAGCATCTGCTTTTCTGCTGGGAATAAAAATTGAAAATTCAACATTCTCAGAAAGGTCAGGTTCTGCGACCTCAGCGTCTGCTGTTTCTTCAGCTCCTGCTGCTTCTGAGACCTCTTCGGTTTTTTCCGCTGTGGGTGCTGATGAATCTGTGCTGCCACATGCACACAATCCTGCAACCATTGTTAATGCAAGGGCAAGTGATAATAACTTTTTCTTAAACATTTTCTTCCTCCTTTGTGTTTAAAAATGTTTTGTGTTTTATTCTTTAACACTGCCTACCAACGCCCCACTTACAAAGTATTTCTGTAAGAACGGGTAAATACATATGATGGGCAATGCTGTGATAACGATAGCTGCGAATTTAATAGTCATTGGGAAGGACTGCTGGCCTGCTGTAAGGGCCGATGCAACATCTTCACTGAGCTGACTGTTAATTACAATTCTCTGCAGGATGACCTGTACGGGGAGTTTCTTTTCATCCTGAATAAGCATCATCTCCCAGAAATAAGAGTTCCATCTTCCGATTGCGTAATAAAGTGCAATGGCTGCCATTATGGGCTTCGAAAGGGGAATCATGATTTTCATTAATATGGTGATGTCGTTTGCGCCTTCAATTCTCGCTGACTCCTCCAATGAATCCGGCAGGCTTTCAAAATGCGTTCTGAAAATGATTACGTAATAAGCGCTCACCGCTCCGTAAATCAAAACCGCTATTCTTGAATCCAGAAGGCCAAGATTCTTCATCGTCAGATAGAAAGGAATCTGTCCGCCTCCAAACCACATGGTAAATACCAGGATGAAAGACATTACCTTTCTTGCACCCCATCTTTTCTTTGACAATGGGTAAGCTGCAAGAATTGTGAAAGCCAGGTTTATAAGGGTTCCTACGACCGTGTAGAATACAGTGTTTGCATATGCAGTCCATATGCCCTTGTACTGTGCCACAACCCTATAAGCTTCCGCAGTAAACTCCACAGGCCACAACACGACTTTGTTTCTCATTACCGCGGTCGTGGAGCTTAGGGAAGCCGAAACCATGTATATAAAGGGATATAGAATAGTAACGCAAAGTAAAATGATAAAGAAGTAGCAAAAGAAGACGTATAACTTCTCGCCAGCATTTATTTTTGACCTCATCTTCATGCTCCCTCCTACCACAGTGTTGTTCCGTCAAGTTTTCTGGTGATCTTATTGGCGGTAAATACCATAATGAAACCAACCACATTCTGGAAAAGTGAAACAGCCTGTGCATAACTGTATTTCATATCCTGCAATCCCACCCTGTATACATAGGAGTTAAATACATCGGCAGTTTCATATGTCAGCGGATTATAAAGAAGGATTATCTTCTCATGTCCCACTGCAATAACGCTTCCCAGTCTTATAATGAACATCATTACGATGGTCGGTATCAGGCAGGGAATTGTAATGTATAACATCTTCTGGAATTTATTGGCACCATCAACTGTAGCTGCCTCATACTGTTCCTGGGGGATGCCCGACAGGGCCGCAAGGTATATGATTGCCGAGAAACCTACGCCCTGCCAGATATCACTTGCCAGGTAAATAAACCGGAAGTATTTGGCCTCCTGCAAAAAGAAAATGGGTTCTTTTCCCATGGCCTGTAAAATGCCGTTGACTACACCCTCGGTAGAGAGAAACTGGATAAGCATAGAAGCCACAACCACCACCGAGATAAAGTAAGGTAAATAAGATATAGTCTGGGTAATCTTCTTAAAGTGCTTGTTTTTCACTTCGTTAAAGGCAATTGCCAATATGATAGGAAGCGGGAATCCAAATATTATTCCGTATATATTTATCAGTAATGTATTCTTCAAAAGTCTGAAGAAATAAGGATCTGCAAAGAGGGTCTGGAAGTTTTTAAACCCAACCCATTTACTTCCCAGTATTCCTTTAACCACGCTGTACTTCTGGAAGGCAATGGTAATTCCTCCCATAGGAACATAAGCAAAAATTATGTACCAGATTAAAACCGGAAGAAACATTAAATAGAGAAACTTATTTGTTTTTATCTCCTTTAATATCCTTCGTTTTCGTTCTCCTTTTTTCAAAAGCCCTTCCTCCTTTTTCCGTGTTGCTCTATGGCCATCCTATATAAAGAAACCCTTTTCAACAATCACACGTTTTCCACCTGATAGCACCCATTCCACAAAAGTTAAACTTTTTCCACCCGGAATTATAAAAAAGTGGAAATAGTGATTTTTGAACAAAAAAAGAGACAAGTTTCCTTGTCTCCTTAGTTTCTGTTACTTATAATCTTGTTTTGTTTTACAGTATGGTCTCCATGGTGGTCTTAAGGGGTTTCATACCCATGGCTTCATAGAACTTCCTGGCAGTGGGATTCACATCCCACACATTCAAGGTGATTCGGTAGCAACCGCTCTCCTTTGCAAACTTTACAACATGCTCGTAAAGCTCAGTAGCAATGTGCTGTCCTCTGCACTTCTCATCCACACAAATATCATCTATATATAATGTAAGCATGTCGTGCAGATTTGCTACGCCTTTTGTTTCCTCAAATTTACAGAAAGCATAGCCCTGAACTACTCCGGCCAAATCTGTATAGACGAAAACCGGTGTATTATCGTCTCCAAAAATATCAAGAATTTCTATGTCAGTATACTTCTTGGTTCCATGAATAAAGATATCCGGGCGTCCATCAGCGTGCACTTCAAGAACCTGGTGAAGCAAATCGTTTACTCTGTTAAGGTCTCCTGCTTTAGCTCTACGAATCATACTCTTCTCTTCCCTATATCTTACACGTTGAATCTGAAGAGAATTACATCTCCGTCCTGAACAACATAATCCTTACCTTCCATACGAACCATGGCCTTCTCTCTTGCTGCAGCAAGGGAACCGGTCTCAAGAAGATCCTTATAGTTTACAACCTCAGCCTTAATGAATCCTCTCTCGAAGTCGGTGTGAATCTTGCCGGCTGCCTGAGGTGCCTTAGTGCCGATCTTAATGGTCCAGGCTCTGGTCTCGTCCTCACCTGCGGTAAGGAAACTCATAAGTCCAAGTGTCTTATAGCTTGCGGCGATAAGTTTCTCAAGGCCGGACTCTTTAAGTCCAAGATCTTCCAAAAACATAGCCTTCTCATCATCGTCAAGCTCTGAAATCTCCTGCTCAATCTGAGCACAGATAACGAATACTTCGCTGTTTTCCTTCGCTGCATACTCTCTTACTTTTGCTACGTATGCATTGCTTGCGCCGTCATCGGCAACTTCATCTTCAGCAACGTTAGCAGCATAGATTACAGGCTTATATGTAAGGAAGTTGAATTCCTTCATAAGAGCAAGTTCATCCTCGTCCAAATCTTCCATGGTCTTGGCCATCTTGCCTGCTTCAAGATGTGCTTTACATCTCTCTAAAAGGGCATTCTCTTTTGCAAGGCTCTTATCCATTCTTGCAGCCTTTGATACCTTGGAAAGTCTTCTCTCCAAAACTTCAAGGTCGGAAAAAATAAGCTCAAAGTTAATTGTCTCGATATCACGAAGAGGGTCAACGCTTCCGTCAACATGGATGACATTTGAATCCTCGAAGCAACGTACTACATGTACGATTGCATCAACCTCTCTGATGTTTGCAAGGAACTGGTTTCCAAGGCCTTCACCTTTGGAAGCGCCCTTAACAAGTCCTGCAATATCAACGAACTCAATTGTTGCGGGAGTTACCTTCTTGGAGTTGTACATCTCCCCAAGCAGTTTAATTCTTTCATCAGGCACCGCAACAATACCCACGTTAGGGTCAATTGTACAGAACGGGAAGTTTGCCGCCTGAGCTCCTGCCTTTGTAAGTGAATTAAATAAAGTTGACTTGCCGACGTTGGGCAAACCCACGATTCCTAGTTTCATTTTATTATATATCTCCTTCTAAAAAAGCTCATATTTAAGCCATTTATTATCTCTGATATTTATCCAGAGTACCTCGCAAGCACCATTTTTTACATTGTGACATAAAAACAGCCCTAACACAGCGAATATATATTACCATGTCTGGACAAATTTGTAAAAACCAAAGCTCTAGTAAAATACCATGTCATTACCTTTTCGGCCTCTCACCCGCTTCCTCCATACCTTCATGATTCGTCCAATAATACTCTTAAAACCCTTCATCCGGAAGCGCGAGTCTACAAATTTCCTTTCTTTTAATCTGTGATTGATATTTTCCCCCATCACTGCGCATATGAGTTTGGGCATAGAAATAGACCAGTACTTGCTGGATGTCCCCAGGGTGCTGGTCTATGTAAGGTTAGCAAAAATGTTTCATAAGAATTCTTTGCAATCTTTCACTATCCCTATCCGAAAAGGCATTTAACTCTATAGAATTAACTATTGCTTTTCTAATCGCAGTAACTACTTTTTCATTCTTGGCTATTCTTTTCAGCACTTCATCATATAGATTTATCAGCCACCTCACATCAAACTTATCAAAATCAAATCTATCATACAAATAGTAAAAATCATATTCATCTGATATCCCTGCAAACTCTTTATAATCATCTGGATTAAGCAATCCCAAAAAGCACCAATAGCCTACTTGAATTAGATTTTCGTATTTCTTCTTTTGAGGAAAAACAATTACATTACTTGTTTTTCCTCCCTCTTTAATATCCTCTCTAATAAATTCTATCAACTTCTTATTTACAGAGCCGCCGATAGTATAATGACAGTCAAAAAGTGTTGATAGTAGCTTGATATCCATCTTTGATTCCACTCGCTTTTCAATCCAAGTGCGTAGTTTCCTTTGTTCTTTTTTCGTTATATGCGCAAAATAGTATGGCGAAAACAACTCTATTTGGTTACTTTCTATCAACGCATCAATTCTCTTAGATAATCCTCTTGAAATATAGTTATCATCTTCCATAGCTAGATAATTAGCTAGATTATGATAAGAAATATTTGTTGCCGATGAAAAAACATTAAACGAAGTGCCATCTTCGATAGATTTTTTATGCTCATCTATATATAATAGCAATCGTTTCTCTATTATTTTGATTATTTTGAGGCTCTGTTTTTTCCTTCGATAAACCTGTCTATCCAAGAACAGTATTTTATCATTTATTTTTATGTCTCTGAACTCATTTGAAATAATAAACGAACAAGTATAGTCAACAAAATTTTGTGATAAATCCATGTAATGTAGAACAACTAAGGCATTCTTTATTTTCGATTGCGCCTCTTCTAATTCAACAAACCCCCTCTTTTCCCTTAAAATAGTTCTATAATATTCAATAAGATTTCTCACCGAAGTTTCAATTTTATTTCCATCTTTAAAAGCTATTGTTGTTATTGAATTCCTGTCGAACAGCCGTACTAACTCACTAGCCTTGAACAAATCAACAAAGCAATTGAAATCAATCTCATCAAATATTATTTTGTCTTGCTGCCTTGGCATTATGCGATTGATTGATATTTCTTCCTTGTCCTGAATAGCATACTTATGAACAAGTGCCTCCATTATCCTTTTTACAGAATTCTTATATTCGGCAAACGCATCAGACATGAGACGATTTGCTTGAAAAAAATGCATATAGTCATTGATTTTTCCGATTGCTCTATCGCTTGATGAACTACCATACTCAATAGTATATGTGTTTATCACTTCATCTACTTTATGCGCTGACTCAAATGCATTGTACGCATACCTATACAGCAACGCAGGACTATGTATATCTTTTAAACTTTCATAATTATATTTGAAATCTACCGGAAGTTGTTCAAACAGTTTTTCAATATGATTCACTCCTAATAAATCATCTATTTCTCCATCGTTTTTTATTATTTTTCCCAAAATATAGCAATTAGACTTAGCAAAATAAAATGCTAAGTAATTTTGTTCTCGAAAGGCCACCCTCGCGATCTCTAGAGATAATTGCAACGCCTCATTATAGCGGCTCATTTTATATAGATAGTAGGCTTTTGTTAGGTTATCATCTAATGAATCATACGTTTTTGTTACAAAAGAGTTCATTGATTTATAATCAAACATAATACAATTCTCATCTGCAAAAGATAAAGCAAGATGCTTAATTCTATAATATTTTTTATCGCCAACTATCCAGTAAACACACGCCTTCCCCAAAATTCGTTTTATGGTTTCAGACATTTGAAGAGTTCGTTTATCTAATATACTTTTTTCTTCTTCATTCAGCTCTTCTATTTCAATAAACCGTTTAAAAAGATTATTATTATCTAGGACACGTATAACCCCACTTCCCTCAATTACGAGGTTATTAGATGCGATTTTCTTTGAAAGATCTTCAAGTCTTAATCCATGTAATCTATCCAGGGGTTCAAGCCTTGAATATAAAACCTCAAGCAGCTCATCATCACCCTTTCCCTCAAGAACATTTATATCTTTCTTTCCAACAGCCTCAAAAAAGGATAAATACCTGCCCGGAAAGCCATTGTTATCTTTATCTACTTTTTGCCACTCAATAACAGATATCTTTTTTGACTTATAATAATCTAAATCTAATTGTGTTAATTCATCATCATCGGTATGCAAAAAAATAGGTTCTCTGAAATCATTATCCAGTAGTTCTTTCGCCCAATTAAGAATAAGCTTAATATTATAATCACTTAATTTGTATCCAATAAAAACTACTGTATTTGTAGCAAAAATGGATTTCAAAAGCGTGTCTATCAATTTAAAGTCATCACTATAATTAAGGTAGTCTTCCTCTTTGAGAACAAAGTTTTGATTTTTGAAATCACCATGCATTTTCAGAATAAATCTATCCCCTTGAATAATAGGAACATCATGATCACATGCTATAGTCTTAAAAACTTGTCCGTATTTAACTGCAGAATCTTCTATCAACGTATCATAATTAGTTGTGATAAATGATACAGGATTCAAAGAAAGCATTGCTCTATGAACATCATTAGGTAATAAGTCTTTTTTATTTATTGCATCCTCAACTGTTTGGTAATACTTGTATTTTTCATTATCCTTTAATGAAGCAAAGTACATTTGGGGTATCCTGAGATTCTCTTCATAAGAATATTCACCTTTTTCACCCAGGTTTATTTTTCTGCATATAGCATTAGTTAATTCATTCCATATTGGTGCACCTGAGGCCCTAGATACTCCGGCACCCACAAAAAAAGTAAGTGTTTTATTTCGTGATGCATTTAATATTATGTCAAATTCTTTTTCGTACATACTTCCCCCTCAATCAACTTTATGTGTTTTCTAGCTTATTAACTTCCAACAAACCTATTTTCAATAAGTTTTATTGCTTTTGTTATAAACATACCAAGCTGGCCTGCCTTCAATCATTAATTCCTAGTATTATGACCCCTGGGACGGGGTTAGTGGTCCATGAGTTTCACCCCTGAGTCCAGCTCAATCTACTCGCGCATAAAGAGTTTTGCGCCCTGCACCAATTCTCACTATAGTTCCATCTTCAACAAGTTTCTTCAACGCTGACTCTACAGAAGAACTTCCCAAACTGGGACAACCGGCAAGAACTTCCTGCTTAGAGAACTTACCTACTCTCTCACTAACATATGCTTTAACAACATCATACGACGTACTCTTAGCTCCAGACACATATGCTATAGATACTCTTGCTTCAAATTCTTTATAACATGACAGAATGATACTGAGCATATATTTAATAAATGGTTTCGGATCGTTAGTTCCTTCATGCCATCCTAGGTCTGCCTTTTTAAGAGCGTCATAATATGCTTCTTTAGTGTCAGCAATGGCTTTCTCAATACTTATATACTTACCAACCATATATCCACTACGATACAGTAACAGCAATGTCATCAATCTGCTCATACGACCATTACCGTCATTAAACGGATGGATGCACAAAAAATCAAGCAAGAAACATGGTATGAGAATAAGCTCATCAACCAACTCTTTATCTAATGCTTCCTGGTATTTTTCGCAAATGGCATCGATTGCGGCCGGTGTCTCGTACGGTTCGAGAGGCTTAAACAAAACTACTTTTTCACCTGTCTCAAGCATCATATCTATTTCATTTGGCGTTGTTTTAAATTGTCCGCCATAAGATAGATTCGTAAACTTCAACAAATCTCTGTGCATTTGAAGAATATAATTACTACGAACCGGAATAACATCATAGTTTTCATGAACGAGATTCAGAACATTGCGGTAACCAAGAATTTCCTCCTCAGCCCTGTTCTTAGGAGTGGTCTTATCTGCCACGAGTTGCTTTAATCTGGCGTTTGTCGTGATAATGCCTTCAATCCTATTGGATGATTCGGTACTCTGTATTTTTGCAATTTCAATAAGCCTATTAAGCTCAACAGGCTTTTGGCGTAAATACAGCTCCTGTTTTCCCTTGTACTCATGAATCTTTGAAATATAAGACATTATTTCATTGTCCCAAGTCCTATTAACAAGATATGAATAATCAAATTGTTTCATTGGCTAATACTCCTTTCCCCAAAGGAATATAAGTATCGCCCAATCGGGCGCTCGTTTTGGGAGATAATCTTTATTGTTGGGAGAATTAATTCCTACTCCCAATTATATTGTTTTTTCTCCCAAATCGCAACCCATTTTGGGACTTATTTGCCGTGACCCTGGGAACGGCGTTAATGATTCATTAATGAGAGAAAGGCATCGGGATTTGAAATCTTCTCATTTCCCGATGCCTTCCATACTATAGCGATTCTTTACATAGTGTTTCGACAGACGGGACACGTGTTACCTCTTATTTTTGTTCTTTCCTTAATAACCGCTTCCCACTTATGGCCTTTTGAACACTTCCAACTGACTCTTTTATGACTCCCCCAAGTTACCATACTCGGAAGAAGGTCTCCGTTCTTTTCATAATCCCATTCGCTGATAATATACTCTTTGTGATTTTCGCTACACCACGTTTCTAAGTCATTCACACCTTTAATTGCTCTTTTATTTGTGCCAGAGCAGAATGGGCACCCATGATTATATGTCCTACTTTTTATTTGTGCTTCCCACTCATGCCCTTTGGAACATTTCCACCATACCATAGTGTGGCTACCATAAGAAACGTCTTGGGGAGTTAGCTCACCATTTTTATCATAATTCCATTCTGAGCATAAATTAGAGTTATTTCTTTCACACCATTCTTCTAAAGACACTCTATTTCTCTTTGTGCCATTACCAGTATTACATATAGGACACCCCGTCCCATTTACACGATTATATACAGTTGCTTCCCACTTGTGTCCTTGTTTGCATTTCCAATGCATTTTTTCTTTATATGTTTTGGGAATCTCATCTGGCTTTTTAACATTCTCTTCATAATCCCATTCCTCTAATAAAATACTATTATTCTCTCTACACCATGATTCAAAATCGTTTTTCCCTGCCATTACTCTTTGACCTGCGCAATATGGGCATCCCAACTTACGCACTCCTCTTGTATTTATTGAGGCTAACCACGAATGGCCTTTATTACATCTCCACCATACTCTTTTATTATTTCTTGCCGAGAACGCATCTGGTGTTATCCCTTCATTCTTTTCAACATCCCATTCTTCAACTAATTCTGGGTAAACACTCGCAACACTATTATCTTTAAGAACATTCATATAATATGATCTAATCTGTAATTCGTCCTCGTTAATGTCAATAACCGGAACGTCTTTATGATTAGTGATACTATTTATAGCCTTATATAACTCATTTAATGCCCATTCAAACTCTTTTGTGACATATTTCCCACTCATAGCCACAAACTCAATAACGCATTGTCCATCTATATAATTAATAGACATATTATCTTTTGTTTCGCGCAATCTGATTAGTGTTATTCCCTCTGATACAAGCTTCTTTGTTTTCTCAAAGTCTTGTTTGGATCTATCTATGTCAGAATGCCACCTTGAGCCATCATACTCTATTGCAATATTATACTTAGGAATAAATACATCAATCTCTCGTCCTTTGACTCTGTATCTTTGTAAAATGTCATATTCTTTTCTTAAATAAAAAGCTACTGCCTGTTCTGGAAAAGATGTCTGAGTTCTGGCGCAAATGGGGCAATTAGTCTTTTAGCCTGGTGTTCTATTATGTACTTGCGTTTTCCACTCATGATTGTTATTGCATCTCCACCAGACATATTT
>JAEEGJ010003547.1_pt1 | contig 58945 bp, 53 predicted proteins | sample 8958761 | NCBI WGS metagenome assembly JAEEGJ01 (sample SAMN16246546, study PRJNA631951) | gut metagenome | biome: gut microbiome; feature: rumen; material: RS-attached | host: Bos | place: Iran: Karaj | collected 2018-10 | reverse complement strand
TAGAGAGAATTCTCCCTGTTAACTCACCCAAGATCGATCACATCGACGTTCTTCGTAAGGGTAAGATCAGAAGAGCAAAGCTTTATTATCTCCGCGATCGTCAGGGCAAGGCTGCAAAGATCACACAAAAGATCTGAGCCAAGGCTTAATAAAGCAATCAAAGACCGTCTCTTTTCGAGACGGTCTTTTTTTACCCTAATACTTTTTCAGTACCTGAAATGGTGAATTTAGGTATCAGAAAAGTAATATAACGACTCAATACCTTTTCGGTGAATAAATCGAGACGATTCAAGTACTGAAAAAGTATTGATCTCATTTGAGCAAATGTATTCAGGAAATGTGTTAAAATCAACGGGTAATTGATTTTGAGGAGTCATAATGAGCGAAAAAAAGAACGACATCAATTGGTTTCCGGGGCATATGAGAAAAGCCCTGAACGAGACCGGCGAGAGACTGAAGCTCGTCGATCTTGTCTATGAGACCTGTGACGCGAGGATCCCGTTTTCAAGCAGGAATCCCGAGCTCGACAGGATCATAGGAGATAAGCCGAGGATCGTCATCCTTAACAAAGCTGATCTTGCTGATCCCTCGAAAACACCTGTATGGATAAACAGTTTTGAATCTAACAATACGCGTGCCTGCGCGCTCGAGAGCACTCATAAGAAGGACTTTGACAGGCTTAACGCCATCACCATGGAACTTATGAAAGATAAGCTCGAGAAGGCCGCTGAGAAGGGACGTATCGGAAGACCGATAAGAGTTATGGTTGTCGGTGCGCCGAATACCGGAAAATCCACCCTCATCAATGCTCTTGCCGGCAGGAAAGCTGCCGTGACCGGTGATAAACCGGGCGTTACCAAAGATTTCAAGTGGATCATGACAGGCGGAAGGCTTGAGCTCATGGACATGGCAGGAGTGCTCTGGCCGAGGATAGCCAATGCGAAGAGCGGCATATGTCTTACGGCTTTGGGCTCAGTCAAAGAAGAAATCACGGATGTCGTCAAGGTCGCATATGAGACTCTGAAGATAATGTATGAGATCTATCCGGATCTTCTTAAAGAGCGTTACGGCGTTGATATGGAGATATTGTCGCAGGAAGACGAAGGATATTTTCAGGATCCGTTCTATGATATTTTCCTTGCAATGGCAAAAAAGAGAGGCTGCCTGATGAGCGGCGGAAGGATAGATGAGGAGCGCTTCGCAAGGCTTTTCATAAATGATCTTAAGGAAGGCAGAACGGGAAGGATCACGCTCGAGATGCCCGGAGAATATAACTAAGGGAGCAGGGGATATGCCAAAGCTTACGACTGAACAACTGATCGAAAAATACGAAAAGATGTATGAATACGAGAAGGACTGTTTCGCGAAAGGATACAAGATGATCGGCGGCATCGATGAGGCCGGCAGAGGCCCCTTGGCAGGTCCCGTTGTCGCTGCATGCTGCATACTTGATCCCAATGTAAAGATCCTGGGCCTGGACGATTCTAAGAAGCTTTCGGAGAAAAAGAGGGAAGAGCTTTTCGTAGAGATAAAAGAGAAGGCTCTCGCATATGCGATCTGCGCTTCGAGCCCGGAAGAGATCGATGAGATAAACATTCTTGAAGCAACAAAAAAGGCCATGAGGAACTGCGTAAAGGAACTTGCTTCCAAAGGACAGTCTCCCGACATCCTCCTTATCGATGCTGTTAACCTTTCCGGTACGGGACTTGATGTAATTCCGATAATCAAAGGTGATGCAAAATCCGATTCGATAGCTGCAGCGTCAATCCTCGCGAAAGTAACCAGGGACCACATCATGACGGAATACGATGCAGAGTATCCCGGCTACGGCTTCGCAAAGCACAAAGGATACGGCACAAAAGACCATTACGCCGCCATCCGCGAAAAAGGCATGACCCCCATCCACCGCCGTTCATTTTTGAAAGTAATACATTAAGTGTTCCCGTCACGCAGCGAGTAATATTTTATCTCGAGCGATTCCGCACAAGCGAAGCGCGGAGGACCCAGCGAGAGAAAGAATATTACGGAGCCTCTTGACTTTGTGGCAAAGTTTAAGTATTATAACCCTCGTGAAAGAAGAACGTCCGTTTCTCACCTCAAGCGGCTCATAGCTTGTAAAGAGGTCAATAACTAGATATTTAACCTATTTTTCGAGGGGTTGCCATTAAGGCAGGGTAGTTATGAGAGAACGGATTATATCCGTTCTTTTTTTATGTCAGGTTACAGAAGTCTTAAACAAGGAGGTGGCTACCATCGCAAAGACCAATGATACTCAGATGATCAACGGAGCTATCAAGTTCCCTCAGGTCCGTCTTATTGACGCAGAAGGACAGATGGTTGGCGTTGTGTCGATCGAAGAAGCTCTTAAGAGCGCTGAAGAAGCTGAATTAGATCTCGTCTGCATTTCACCTAATCCTGATAATCCGGTATGCAGAGTCATGGATTACAACAAGTTCCTTTTCGAAAAGGGAAAGAGAGAAAAGGAAGCAAAGAAAAAGCAGAAGGAAACTGAGCTTAAGGAAGTCGGATTAAAGCTTACAACAGATGTCCACGATGTCGAAGTAAAACGTAAGATGGTCGTCAGATTCCTTTCTTCGGGAGACAGAGTAAAGGTTAACATCAGATTCAGAGGCCGCGAGATGGCTTTCCAGAATAAGGGTTTCGAAGTAATGAACAGTTTTGCTGAGAGCGTAGCTGAATACGGATCAGTTGACAGACCGCCGAAGATAGAGGGCAGGAACATGGTTATGTACCTGTCACCGGCAAAGAAAAAATAATTTAGGAGGATAGAAATATGCCCAAGCAGAAGACACACACTTCTTCAAAGAAGAGATTCAAGGTAACAGGTACCGGTAAGGTTCTCCATAAGCAGGCATTCAGAAGCCACATTTTAAGCAAGAGACCTACTAAGAGAATGAGACACCTGAGACACAACCAGGTTTGCTCGGATCAGAATGCAAGAATCATCAAGAAGATGATCCCTTACGCTTAATTGCTTAGAATTTAGGAGGACAAGAAAATGTCAAGAGTTAAAAGAGGAATCCGCACAAGAGCGCGTCATCATAAGATTTTAAAGGCAGCAAAGGGTTACTGGGGTCATAAGAGCAAGCTTTTTAAGGTTGCTAACCAGCAGGTCCTCAAGTCCGGCAACTATGCTTACCGTGACAGAAGAAACAAGAAGAGAGAGTTCAGAAGACTCTGGATCGTTCGTATCAACGCAGCTTGCCGTCTTAATGACATGAGCTATTCCAGATTCATGAACGGCCTTAAGAAGGCAGGCATCGAGCTTGACCGTAAGGTTCTTTCCGATATCGCTGTTACAGATGCAGCAGGCTTTACATCTCTTGTAGAGAAGGCTAAGGCAGCTCTCTGATATAAAGATTGAAACTGATTAATTACTTAAGGGGTTGTTCTTAATGAACAGCCCCTTAGTGTTTGAAAATGATTTGCGGCTGAATATGCTGGTACCCCCTCATGTTTACCCGCAAGTTTCTCCGGGATTCAATTCTGATATAATGTTTTTGCAGTTTGTGAAAGGGGATATTCTAATTTGATAATTACCAGCCGTGATAATCCTAATGTGAAAAGGATCGCAAAGCTTACCAGAAGAGACCAGGCCAAGAAAGAAGGTCTTATCTATCTTGAGGGAACAAGGCTTTGCGAGGAGGCTTTGGCGAGCGGACAGACTGCTGAAGAGGTAATCGTTTCAGAGGACAGGACCGGTTGGGCAGAGGAGTTTACACCCGGCATCGAACCTTTGGTCTTAAGCAAAAGTGTTTTTCAAAAGATATCGCAGACCGTCAATCCGCAGGGCGTCGCTCTTGTTATAAAAGAGCCGCAGGAAAATAATGAGATTCCTTTTAAGGATGACGGTAAAGATATCTATGTCGTGCTCGAAAATACACAGGATCCCGGGAACCTCGGAACGATAATAAGAACGGCTGATGCGTTTGGTCTTACAGCGGTTATCGTCAGTCCGACGACATGTGATCCGTATAATGATAAAGTCATCAGGGCTACCATGGGTTCCATATGGCATATCCCGATAGTAAGAAAGACGATGGACGAATGTTTCGGCTTCTTTGATAAGGCCGGGATAGACACTCTCGCAATGCATCTTAATGGAAGTGAATTGGGGCAAAGCGTTCTTAAGCTTCCTTGTGCTTATTTCATCGGTAATGAGGGCGACGGACTGACCGATGAGACTTCTTCAAGATGCAGCAGGCTGGTCAAGATCCCGATGCGCGGAAAAGCAGAATCTCTTAATGCGGCAGTCGCTGCTTCGGTAATTGGTTACGAGCTCTCAAAGCTTATCTGATAAGCACTTTTTGAACGGAGTTAACAACTAAACCTGTATTGCCTGCATAATTATTCGTCTAAGCGTATGCAATTTCCTATAAAAGAAAAGATTTATAATATCTGGTATTATAGGCGAGAGTCTAATCGGACATACAGAAAGACAGACGTAAAATGGAATTTGAACAGAAAGATCAGTTGATCAATAATCTTGCTGAAGTAGCAAAAGTCAAGTCACACATTAACAAGGATCTGTACACGAAGTACAACGTTAAGCGCGGTCTTCGTAATAACGACGGTACAGGTGTTCTCGTAGGTCTTACCGAGGTCGGTGAGGTCATGAGCTATATTGTTGATGATGCCGACAGGATCCCTGTTGAGGGTAAGCTTTTCTATCAGGGCTATGAGGTTAAAGATCTTGTTAACGGTTTCTTTTCCGAGGGAAGATACGGATATGAGGAAACTGCGTTTCTGCTTCTTACGGGAGAACTACCTACGGCGTCTGAACTTAAGGAATTTGATCAGCTCCTTTCAAGCGTAAGACCTCTTCCGGAAGGTTTTACTGAGGACATGATTATGAAGGCGCCTTCGCCTGACATCATGAACAAGCTCGCAAGATCAGTCCTGGCTCTTTATTCCTATGACGATAATCCCGATTCTACAGATATCGCAAATGTCGTAAGACAGTGCACGGAGCTCATTGCGAGATTCCCGGTGCTTATATCTTACGGATATATGGCCAGAAGACACTATATCGAGCACAGAGACCTTTACATCCATGCTCCGGTTCCTGAGTACAACACTGCTCAGAACATCCTGCACATGATCAGACCCGACGGACAGTTCACGGAACTTGAAGCCAGGATCTTAGACGTTATGCTCGTTCTTCATGCCGAGCATGGCGGCGGTAATAACTCCACTTTCGTCACACACGCAGTATCTTCTACGGGTTCCGATACTTATGCGGTAATTGCTTCCGCGGTCGGTTCATTGAAGGGGCCGCAGCATGGAGGTGCTTCTAATAAGGCATATGCCATGATGAAGGATCTTAGAGAGCATATCAGTGATTGGACTGATGAGAAGGCGATAAAACAATATCTTGCAGACATCATCAATAAGAAGGCATTTGACAAGTCCGGACTAATTTACGGTATCGGACATGCAGTTTATACGCTTTCTGATCCGAGGACCGTTGTCATAAAGAAATATGCTGAACTCCTCGCAAAAGAAAAGGGCAATATGGATTTGTTTAATCTTTATGTGCTGGTCGAAAAGCTCGCGCCTGAGGTTTTCCACGAGGTTAAGAATTCCGATAAACTGGTTTGTGCTAATGTTGACTTCTTTGCAGGTCTTGTATATTCGATGCTCGGCATTCCTACGGAGCTCTATACGCCGCTTTTCGCTTGCGGAAGGATCGCAGGATGGAGTGCTCACAGGATCGAAGAGCTCGTCTCCGGCGGCCGCATCATGAGACCTGCATTTAAGTGCGTAAACAAGCGCAGACCGTACATACCTTCAGATAAGAGGACAGATATTATCTGATATAGCAAAATTGGCCGCATGTCATGCGGTGCAATCCTGCCCGCCACACTTGCGCAGGTAGTGATCCTGTGGTAATATACTCGGGCAAACAAACAAGGCCCCATGGTCAAGTGGTTAAGACGGCGCCCTCTCACGGCGCAATCAGCGGTTCGAATCCGCTTGGGGTCACCAGTTTATGAAGGAAGGACGAACATCTTACCCGGATGTCCGTCTTTTTGTTCAATAAGGAATTGAAGATAGATAATGGATGAGAATAAGTACATAAAGATAAGAGGCGCCAGAGAGCATAACCTCAAGAATATCGATATAGACATCCCCCGCAAGAAGATGGTCGTATTGACCGGTCTTTCGGGTTCGGGAAAGTCTTCTTTGGCTTTTGATACCATTTATGCCGAGGGTCAGAGGAGGTATGTCGAGTCTCTGTCATCATATGCCAGAATGTTTTTGGGACAGCTTGATAAGCCGGATCTCGACAGCATAGAGGGGTTGTCACCTGCGATCTCCATAGACCAGAAATCCACCGTAAGCAATCCGAGATCGACTGTCGGAACGGTTACGGAGATCTACGACTATTTCCGTCTCTTATACGCGAGGGTCGGAGAGCCGTTTTGTCCTAATTGCGGGAAGCCGATCAAGTCCCAGGGGATCGATCAGATAATAGACAGGCTTAAGCTCTATACCGAAGGTACCAGAGCGATTATTTATTCGCCCGTCGTAAGAGGAAAAAAGGGCGAGTTCGGCAAACTTTTCGAGGGCTTCCGTAAATCTGGTTATGCGAGAGTCAGAGTTGACGGCATTACATATGAACTTGATGAAGAGATCAGCCTTAACAAGAACAACAAGCATGAGATCGAAGTAATAGTCGACAGGCTCGTTATAAAGGAAGCAAACACCACAAGGCTTTATGATTCATGTGAGACCGCCCTGAAACTGTCGGACGGATTGCTGCTCGTAGAGCTCCAGACCGCATCAACTGACGATAAGGGCGAGAAGACATATGAGACTTGCGAGGAATTCTTCTCACAGAATCTCGCTTGCCCTGACTGCGGTATTTCCTTTGGTGAGATCAATACGAGAAGTTTCTCATTTAACAGCCCGGAGGGAGCATGCCCTAATTGTTCCGGTATCGGTACCCTTACGGCAGTCGATCCCGAACTCTGTGTTACCAACCCGAAGCTTTCCATAAATGAGGGCGCAGTAAGGACAGCCGGATGGAATTTTGATGATCCGAAGAGCTGGGGAAGGTGCTTTATAGAAGCGCTTGCAAAGAAATACAAGTTTTCTTTGGATACTCCGTATTACAAGCTGCCTGACAGCATTAAGAACATCATCCTTTACGGTAACGGCGGAGAGATGCTAAAGGTAGATACAAGGAATTCCCTGTATCCGAGAAGCGGTGATTACTATTCGGACTGGGAAGGCGTCGTTCCGAGCGTTATGAGACGCTGGAGAGAGTCCGGAAGCGAAGAGGCTAAGGCCGCATATGAGAGATACATGAGCATAGATGTCTGTCCCGTCTGTAACGGCGCCAGACTTAACAAGAACAGTCTTTCAGTCAAGGTGGGCGGTCTTAACATCAGTGAACTTACGGATATGTCAGTTAAGTCCATGAGAAAGTTTTTCGAGGATTTAAAGCTCAAGGGCAAGAACTCCGAGATCGCAGCTCCGATCTTAAGAGAAGTCAGATCAAGACTGGAGTTCTTATATGATGTGGGACTTGATTACATGACTCTTTCGAGGTCATCCGCGACGCTCTCGGGCGGAGAGGCCCAGAGGATAAGGCTTGCTACTCAGATAGGCGCCGGACTTCAGGGTGTCTTATACGTTCTTGACGAGCCCTCCATCGGCCTGCATCAGAGAGATAATGACAAGCTTATCAAGACATTGTTCAAGCTCAGGGACTTAGGTAATTCGATCCTTGTTGTAGAGCACGATGAGGATACCATGAGATCTGCTGACCATATCATAGATATTGGCCCCGGTGCGGGTTCGTTCGGAGGTAAGATCGTTGCCCAGGGTTCTGTCGAAGACTTAATCAGTGAGCCTGAGTCCATAACAGGACAATACCTGTCAGGAAAAAAGTTCATTCCTGTCCCGATGAACCGCCGTAAAGCTGATGACAAGAAGCTCCTGAAGATTTCGGGCGCCCATGTAAACAACCTCAAGAATATAGATGTGTCGATTCCAATAGGTCTGTTTACCGTTATTACAGGTGTATCAGGTTCAGGAAAGTCGTCGCTTATTAATTCGACGCTTGTTCCTTACCTTTCTCACGAGCTTAACGGCTCCAGAAAGATGAGAGTCAAGTGCGAGAGGATCACAGGGTATTCGAACCTTGATAAGATCATCTGCATTGACCAAAGCCCCATAGGAAGGACTCCGAGGAGCAATCCTGCAACGTATATCGGTCTTTTCGATCTTATAAGGAAACTCTATGCCGAGACCCCTGATGCTAAGCAGAGAGGCTATAAGGCAGGCAGATTCTCTTTTAACACCAAGGGCGGAAGATGCGAGGCCTGTGCAGGCGACGGTGTGAATAAGATAGAGATGCATTTCCTTCCTGATATCTACGTGACTTGTGACGTCTGCAAAGGAAAAAGATATAACCGTGAGACGCTCGAGGTCAGATATAACGGAAAGAATATTTCTGACGTTCTTGAGATGTCGGTCGATGAAGCCTGTGAGTTCTTTAAGAATCATCCGACGATATACAAAAAGGTGAGAACGCTTCAGGATGTCGGTCTGGGCTATATTAAGCTCGGTCAGCCGTCCACGACTCTTTCCGGCGGTGAGGCACAGAGGATCAAACTTGCCTCGGAATTGTCGAGAAGATCGACCGGAAAAACGATATATGTTTTAGATGAACCGACCACCGGTCTGCATGTTGCTGACGTCCATAAATTGGTTGACATTTTAGAACGCCTAACAGAAAATAAGAACACTGTGGTCGTAATCGAGCACAATCTTGATGTCATAAAGACAGCAGATTACATAATTGACTTAGGTCCCGAGAGCGGTGACGGAGGCGGCGAAGTAGTTGCCTGCGGTACGCCTGAGGAGATCGCGAAATGCAGGAAGTCTTATACGGGACAATTCTTAAAGCCCGTTTTGGACAAGGCTTTGAAGAACGGTCAATATAAGGATATTTCTGCTTTTATCGACACTGCAAGGCTCGAGGAAGAACAATACGACATTCTTACCGGACCTAAGGTAAGACGCAGGATAAGGGAAGAGATAGAGAATAACGGAGAAGAGAAAAAATAATGGCTATTTGTAGTATTTGTAAGAAAAGGCATGCTATCGTCTTTACGAGCCGCTATGAGAACGGCAACAGGATCGACGAAGGCTTTTGTTTAAAGTGCGCTTATGAATCAGGCATATCTGGTGTAACGGACATGTTCAAGGCTACCGGCATCAATGCCGATAACATTGATGAGATGAGTGACAAGCTGGAACAGCTGGTATCTCAGAACGGTTTCTCCGCGGATCCCACAGATTTCCTTAAGTCGCTTGCATCAGGAGACGAATTCGGCGGTCTTTCATACGACGGTGATGATGACGACGAGACATATGAGTTCGATGAGGATTCCACGCCCGTAAGCATAGCCGATTCAGATGAACCCAAGGACGACAAGCAGGGTGAAGATGAAGAAAAGGAACCGGGTAATTTCTTTGATTCGCTTTTCGGAAGAAGGCCCGGAAGCCAGGCCGGAGATGATGCCCAGGGTAAGGACAGCAAAGATCCTAGGAAAGCAAGAGGCAAGGCCAGACTTAAGTATCTTAATGAATTCGGTACTAATCTAACCGAGCGTGCTGCTCAGGGAAAGATAGACCGCATCATCGGACGGGATAAAGAGATAGAACGCTGCATCCAGATCCTTAACAGACGTTCCAAGAACAATCCTGTTCTTATTGGCGCTCCCGGCGTAGGTAAGACAGCAGTCGCACAGGGTCTTGCTGTTAAGATCGTGGAAGGCACTGTTCCCGAAAAGCTCCTTAATATGCAGGTTTGGCAGCTTGATCTTCCTGCATTGGTAGCCGGAACGCAGTTCAGAGGACAGTTCGAGAGCCGCATCAAGGGCGTTATCAACGAAGCAATTAGGGCAGAGAACATCATTCTTGTAATCGATGAGCTCCATACGATCATCGGTGCCGGCGACGCTGAGGGTTCCACAAATGCCGCTAACATCTTAAAGCCCGCTCTTGCAAGAGGTGAACTCCGTATCCTCGGTTCTACGACTACCGCCGAGTATAAGAGGATCGAGAAGGATTCCGCGCTCGAAAGACGTTTCCAGAAGGTCATGCTTGATGAACCTTCCGTTGAGATGTCCATCGAGATATTGAAGGGCATAAAGGATTATTACGAGAAGCATCACAATGTCACATATTCCGATGAGGTAATAGAGTTTGCCGTTAAGGCATCCAAGAGATATATCACTGACAGATATCTGCCGGACAAAGCTATTGACCTTATCGATGAGGCCGGTTCGGCTGCCAATCTTAAAAATGTTAAGCTCGTTAAGCTTGCCAATACACGCAAGGCACTTGAGAAGGCTAAGCGTGAACATCAGCTACAGATTGATGCCATGGAGAATTCTTCTCCTGAAGAGCGCGAGGCTGATTACGAGAAGGTCGCGGAGCTTAAAGCGAAAGCTGATAAGCTCCAGAATGAGCTCGATCAGCTCGAGAGCGATATATCACCGGATCCCATCCAGGTTGAAGATATTGCCCGCGTTGTAGAGATGTGGACGGGTATTCCTTTGAAGTCAATATCCGAGACAGAGACAGAGAAACTCAGGAATCTTGAAGAGAGGCTTCATAAGCGCGTTGTCGGCCAGGAAGAGGCCGTACATGCCGTCGCAAGCGCGGTAAGACGTACAAGGGCCGGATTTACCAAGAAGCATAAGCCCACGTCATTCATTTTCGTAGGACCTACAGGTGTAGGTAAGACGGAACTTGTTAAGGCTTTAGCTGAAGTCATGTTTGATACAGAGGAAGCTCTGATCAGGATCGACATGTCAGAATATATGGAACCGCATTCAGTTTCAAAGCTCATCGGTTCTCCTCCGGGATACGTTGGATTTGACGATGCGGGCCAGCTTACTGAGCAGGTAAGAAGAAAGCCTTATTCAGTAATCCTTTTCGATGAGGTCGAAAAGGCTCACCCTGATGTGTTTAATCTTCTTCTGCAGATGTTAGATGACGGTGTTCTTACCGACAGTCACGGCCTGCATGTTAATTTCGAAAACTGCATCATCATAATGACTTCAAATGCCGGAAGTTCAGCTAAGGCTGCTACCATAGGATTCTTCAATGAGTCTCATGAAGCCATGGAACAGCACGTTCAGAGCGCTCTGAAAGAGACGTTCCGTCCCGAGTTCCTGAACCGTGTTGATGAGACGATCATATTTAAGTCATTGAAGCCTGAAGAGATCCGTAAGATCGTTAATATCATGATCAAGGATGTCTTCCAGTCTCTTGATGATAAGCATATCAAGGGTACGATCTCTAAAGCGGCAGGTGACAGACTTGCCGAGATCGGTTATGACGAAAAGTACGGAGCAAGACCTTTGCGCAAGGCTATAAGAACAAACGTCGAGGATCCTCTTTCCGACATGTTCCTCACGGGAGCTCTTAAGGATGTTGTCAGCCTTAAGATAGATTACAGAAGAGGGAAGTTCGTTTTCGATACGATCAAGAAGAGCGAGTAATACTTGTTTATTTCGATAATGGAATTCAGTTATAAAGTAAAGAGGCTGTCATTAATATGACAGCCTCTTTGTTTTTTCATTATCTGTTGAATTTACTTAGCCCAGTTGAAGAATGCATAGTTGTAACCGTAAAGGCTTACGTTTGAACTCGTAGTAACATAAACAGTTGTCGTGTATGATTCTCCGGCTGCGATAGTGATTTCTTCAGGAATACCTCTGTAGCTTTCTCCGTCACCTGTGAAAGATATTCCGTCAGCTGTTACGTCTGTTATGGTAGAATCGCTGAACAGCTTGATATCAAGATACTTAAGCGACTTGGGCAGGCTGGCTGTTTTACGGCTCTTGTTTGTCAATTCGATATCAAACTTAAATCCGCCTGCGGTTGTAGAGAAATTAGTGATATTTGTACTGAAGGCAGTAACGCATTCTCCTTCTGCAGTAGCAGATGTCGGTTTGGTTCTTAAAGCTTCTGTTGTAGCTTCTGTTGTTTCTTCCGTTGTTTCCTCAGTAGTTGTTGTAGTAGCTTCAGTCGTAGTTTCAGAAGTTGTAGTTGTTGTAGTTTCCTTGGTTGTAGCTTCCGTAGTCTCTTTAGCAGTTGTTTCTGTAACAGTAGTTGCTTCAGTCTCTTCCTTTGAGGATTCTGTTACCTTTTCGGAAGCAACAGTGGAAATGGTCTCAAGAGTCTTGCCACCAAAGAGTTTCCTTATCCCTGACGAATTATCTAAAGCCCACAAGATACCGATAGCTACAATAATGATAGCCAGGAAAGTAATGAGACCTGCGAGACCTGGATCTTTATGAGCCTTGGGATCCTTCTTTTTCTTGGTCTTCTTTACAGTCGTTACCGGAGATATGGTCTTATTGTCATGATGTGTGCCGGAAGCAGCGTTGGCATTTGAGACACCTCTTGTTGCAGCAACAGGCTGTTTGCTCTTGGGTTCGAAAGGTGAATTCGAAGGCATAACGGGAGGTGTCTGATTCTGAACAGTTCCCGGTCTGTGTGCATGTTCGACACTTGTCTCGGTTTTAACAGGTCCCGGTGCAGGTTTTGACTGGGACTGTGCAGGTGCGGGAGCCGGAGCAGGTGCAGGTGCAGGTGCAGGTTTGACAGGCGCGGATGCTGCCGGTGCTGTCATAACGGGAGAAGGTGCGGCTGCAGGTTTAACGGGCGCGGATGCTGCCGGTGCTGTCTTAGCGGGAGAAGGTGCGGTTGCAGGTTTAACGGGCGCAGGAGCAGCCTTCTGAGCATCATTGACCTTTGGTACAGCAGAAGCGGCCGGTCTCTGGAGAGGCTTCTCTCCCTCTGCGGGAGCTTTAACGGGTTCTGTTTTCTGTGCTGCCGGTCTCTTTGTCTCGAACGGCTTTGTCGGATTGGCAGGTGTTCTTGCCGGTGCGGTTGCTGCACCTGTGACGGTTGCTGCAGTGACAGCGACAGCTGCGGTATTTGATTTAGCTTGTTCTGCAGGCTTTACCGGCATGACGGGCTTAACCGGTTCTGCAGGTTTAGCGGATGCAGCCGGCCTGGTGGGAGCTGCCGGAGCAGGCGTTGCAGCCGGTTTAGCAAGATCTTCTCTCTTTTCAGGAATTACATTAGCTGCAGGATTAACGGGATGAACCGGTTTTGCTTCTTCAACCGGTTTTTCAGATTTTGTTTTCTCTGCTTCCTGAGCTGCTTGTGCTGCCTGTGTAGGGGTTGTGAAAACATCTGTCTTATTTGCTGAAGGATATGGCCTGTATCCTGCTGCAGGAGTCGGCTGTGCTGCAGGTGCTTTGGCAGGCTCTGCAGGTTTTTGTGTTCCGGGAATGTCAATGTTGATCGGCTTCGGAGCTTCGGGCTTTTCGGCATTCATGAAAGTGCTGGTCTTTTTATCATGCTCGGAAGTAGCATAATCAAGGCCGCTGCCTGAAGTGAAGATTTTATCATTGCCGGGTTTCATCTGAGGCTTTTTGCCGTCAGTATCATTATCATTGAATTTTGGAAGAGATTCCTTGGGCGGTTCAGGTGCCTTTGGAGAGGGAGCAGGTCTGTCAAATGTGCCGCCGTCCTTGGGGAAGGCAGGTTCATTGGAACTAAATACGGGTTTTGCTTCCTCGGCCTTCGGCTTTACAGGTTCTTCGGGAGCCTTGTATGGTTTAAAAGCCGTTATGGATGAGTTGTACTCGAATTTGTCGAATTCATCCAGAAAACTGTCGTTGTCAGAAGTGTATTCAAAACCGCTTTTGGCAGCCTTTGATCCTTTATCGATATTCTCTTTAGTTTCTTTAAGTTTATCGGCTACAGATTCGGTTTTGTCGCCGGGTTTAAACTGTACAGCGAAAGATGAATCAATATAATCATCCTGTCCTTTAGGTTTATTGGGACCGGTAAAATTGAAATCATCAGGATTGTTAGGCATAAGTCTAATCTCCTTTATATAAATAATTAACTAGATTTTAGCGAATATCAGTTTTCAATCAATATATTTATATTACGGTTTGTTGTCTTTTTCGGTGCTTTAAAGACCATCTAAATACCTTGACTTTGAACAATCATGATGATAATATCATTGACGCACTTACGGATAGGCTCGTGTGGCGGAATTGGCAGACGCAACGGACTTAAAATCCGTCGGAGTAAAATCCGTACCGGTTCAAGTCCGGTCACGAGCACCATTTATTCCTTAATAAGTGCAGCGTTAAATATCGCGGAGTGGAGCAGTTGGTAGCTTGCCGGGCTCATAACCCGGAGGTCGTGTGGTTCGAGTCCCGCCTCCGCAACCAGAAAAATAGAGTTGTCTCATTTTCGAGGCAACTCTTTTTTTGTAAAAGGTTTTATTTTGAATTTGTTTGATATAATAAAACAATCTGTATTAGCTTCGTTTATGCTTTTTCGGATAAATGACTTTAGGATAAAAGTGATGGAACAGAAAAAAACTCATAAAAATGTACACAAGACAAGTTTTATAGATATTTTGAATCTTGCGGCTCCGCAGACTTGGACAGGATCAGTTACTCCAGCACTTATTTCTCTTGCTATGAGTTACCATCGTCAACAACGATTGGATTTTGTTATGGCAATCTGTTTATTTATCGTCGTTTTATTTATGCAGTCAGCGGTAAACGCATTTGATGACTATGCAGATTTTGTGAAGGGAACGGACACATTGGATAATTCTCCTGATGCAGAAGATGCTGTAATCGTATATGGCATGAAGCCGAAAACCGCTCTGCTTTTAGGCTTTCTATTTCTTTTCATCGCATTGATCCCGGGCATTTATATTGTGATGGTAAGAGGTATAGCTCCTCTTGTTATCGGAATTATTGGAGCGGTTGTTTTGATGTGCTATGCATTCGGTCCGTTTCCGATCTCTTATCTTCCGCTTGGTGAACTGTTTTGCGGTTTTGTAATGGGAGGTCTTATTCCTTTGGTCGGAGTAACAATGCAGACCGGAACCGTTGATTATTTTGTGCTTGTGGAAGCAATCCCGCCGATCATGGGAATGTCAATTAACATGTTCTCGAATAACGGCTGTGATATTGCAAGAGACCTGCCGGCAGGGAGGAAAACTTTGGCATGTATTATAGGTCAGAAGAAGACAGATGCTCTTTACAGGATCCTTTTGATCCTTTGGGTGTTAAGTCCGGCTTTAATTCTTGCCGCCCAGCAAAGATGGATATCGGTTCTTGTATATTGTTTGGCTTCATTGGCTTTTGTTCACCTTGTTGTAAGGCAGTTCAGGAGACAATTGGGACCCAAGGAGCGTGACGGAGTTATGACAGGAGCCACAACATTGGTTTCTTTGGTAGGATTGGCTTACAGCTTTGCAATGGTTGTAGGATAACAGGGGATGTAAATGGATAAGTTCAGCACGATCGAAGAAATATATAAATGGAAAGCAGACGAACTCTCGGAAATAAAGAATTGTATCCGGGAGGCTATAATTCAGTCTTCTGCACACGAATCTCTGAAAAGCATTCTTTTGGATGTAACCGGAAATTCGGGAAAAATGATCCGCCCCATGTTAGTCTTACTGGCTGCAGGGGATTATCGTCCTGAACTTAAGGAAAAACTACTCTGGGGTGCAGCATCGGGTGAACTTCTGCATGTTTCATCTCTGCTGCTTGATGACATCATTGATGAAGCTGAAACAAGACGCGGGAAACCCAGTGTGCAAAAACAATATGGCAAAGCTGTTGCCATATGTGCAGGTACTTTCCTGATGGTAACATCCTATTCATGCCTTATAGAGAGAGGTTATGATGATCTTGCTGAAGATATGATCCATTTGACACAGATCGTTTCTGACGGAGAGATGCTTCAGGACGAGAACTGCTGGAATACCGGAATTTCGGAAGAGACGTATCGGAAGATCATAGAAGGAAAAACAGCCTCTGTCTTTTCGCATTGCTGCAGGATCGCTGCCAGGATCACAGAACAGAGCGGGCAAAACCAGAAACTGCTTTCAGAGATTGGAATGAATCTTGGTATTATGTTCCAGATACGTGATGATATCCTGGACTGGACAAAAGATGAAAAAGAACTTGGAAAGCCTGTAGGAGAAGATTTCTGTCACGGTATTTTTACTCTTCCTGTTATCAAGGCACTTCAGAATACAAACACTTCTGATGAACTAAAAGCACTGATCGGGAAGAAAGAGAATATCAGCAAAGAAGACTTCGAAAAAGCGAAAAAACTGGTTGCTTCTTCAGGCGGAATCGATGATTCAGCCAAAATATTGAAAAATATGGAAAAACAGTTGATTTCCATGGCAGAGGGTCTTTCCGGAAATTGCTATAATTTTGCCTTCCGTCTGCTTACCAACACGTTCAGGGCTTTATGATAAAGCCCGTATTTGACCATTGCCTGTATTTCGCTTAATTTCTGCCTTTTACGCTTATTTCTTATTTTTTGATTATTTGTGTATAATGTATGCGGTTTATAAGCAATGCGGGAGGCTTTTTTAATGGCTAATCTTCAGAATGAACGCACGGCTGAACACAGTGATGTTGCCGGTAGAATAGTTCGTATCTGTATATTGATAGTTGTTTCGTTTGTCGTAGCTATCGCTGCGGTTTCTTTTGCAGTTCATCATATGAGGCTTCAGTTCGAGGAAGAATTCAAGAAGATCTCTGATACGAAGATGCAGCAGGTTACAGACGTTGTCAGGATGAGTATAGACGGTGATGATCTGGTATCGAATACCGTTAATGCTCCTGCAAGATACAGTGCGCTTTTGGATCTTATGCTTGCTGACACTTCCACAGAGAATCTGTCGGCTGAAGGATATGGTCTTTTCGGTTATAGTCAGGGACAGTTATCGCTTCTTCTGAGCCGCGGAGTTAACGATCCTTCGGAATTTGCCGTTGCCAGCAGGGATATTTCCGAATGGCTCGGCGGGTCAAATGAACAGACGGTGATCGTCGGAAAGAATTATGAAAGCATAATCGTTCCAATCACGGACAGCACTGGCATGTGCGTCGGAGTTTTCGAATATAAGTGTACGTTCGGTGAACTTTATGATCTCGGAGATAAATTGGAATCAAGGATCCTCACTGCTGTAGTAATATCCGTTCTCGCGGGAGTAGTACTGTTTGCTCTTCAGGAGATCATCATCCGCCTTTTAAGAGGAAGACAGAACGGTTCTTCCGGAAAGAAAAATGCAGAGACACCGCAGAACCGCGACAGGCGTCTTATTTCTTCTACTATCGGATATTGCTTTACTATCATACTTGTTGTTCTTTTCGTGATGGCTACCCAGCTCTCGAAAACATACATTAAGGCCCTTGAGAGTGAGCGTGCCGACATGATGGAGAAATGTGCAGTATCTTCTGCTGCGGCGCTTACTTATACGGAAGTCAGGGAAAATATGGCATATATGCTTCCGGTATATAAATATGCTGCCGAAAAGCCTTATATCGTTAACATTTATACGATGGCAGGCGATTCGTTCCTGAGGCTTTATTCTTCGACTGCCACAGGAAATGTACAGCAGTATTATCTGACGGGTGCCGGCAACCAGTATATTGATTGCTTCGGACTCCAGCAGGAAGCGTTTACAACTCGTAACGAGGGCGGAACAGCTTACGTCTGTGCCATAGCGCCAATCATCTCATCCGAGAATACGGTATCTGGCGTTCTTGAAGTAATGATGCCCCGTACCGATTTCGAAAGTTCGGTAAACGGAATGAGCCTTTCATGGATATTTACGATCATTTCGATCGCCATTTCCATGGGTATCATGATCTTCGAGCTGAACCTGCTCATTTCCACTATATCCAAGGGTATTTCCGGAAATGCTCCGGTTCTCGTAATGTATGGAGAGAACGCCAACAGATTCCTTTCATTCTTTACGGCATTCGGTTCTGTCATGATACCGGTTACTTTCGCAGATTATTTTAAGGAACAATTGGATTATCTGCCGATGCCTGCAGTTCAGGCGTTTATTTGCGTTACTCTGCTCCTGTTTATCTGGGGTTATCTCGGATTTGCAGGTATCAGGAACAGCATCAAGATGAAGTTTACGAGCAGGATAGCCCTTATCGCAATAACCTGCGCAGGTTATTTCTTTGCTCTTCTGGCCGGTGTTATAAGTTTCCCTTATCTTACGGCGGTATTGGCTCTTCCGATCGGTTTCTGCTTCGGTATGACATTTGATTACCTGAGAGATTACCGTATCAATGCGGGCAGGCTCGGCTATAAAGACTATAACGACAGGGTTATACACAATGTTCAGTCATCGTCCTACTTCCTCGGAGTATCGGTCGGTGCGGTAATCGCCGGTATCTGCTATGAAAGATACGGCCTTTTCGTTGTAACCATAATCAGTGGTGCTGCTCTTGTTCTTACGAGCATCGGCATGATCTACTTCATGCAAAACAACACGCAGGTAAGGGAAGCGCCCTTGTCGATCAGCGGATTCTTCTCTGTTTTCTCGGATTCAAGGATCGCGCGTTTCCTCAATTCGTCATTTCTTATGCTCGGCGTCGTTCTGGGATTCATGCTCATGTTCATTCCGAACTATCTTCAGGCAGTAGGAATCTCGCTGCCTACTACATCGTTCTACTTCCTTGTATGCGGATTTACTGCGTGCTTCGTATGCGGTTTTGTCAAAAATAAATTCGCACATCTGCTTACATCAAGAACAAGGGTTTTGATACAGGCTGCTTCCACAGTAATAGGTCTGTTCCTGTTTGCCCTGATGCCTTCTGCGAAAATGCTCGTTATAACATGTGCTTTCCTTGGAATCGCACTCGGAATACATGACTATTTCTACATTTATGTTTTGTATCTTATCTGCAATGGTAAGGTTAAGTCCAACTTGAGAAAGCTTGCCGAGTATTCAGTCTACCTGGGAGCTGGATTAATGCTTCCGATCATAATGGTTGCTTTTATTGTCAATAATGTCAGGATAACTTTCCTTATCCTTTCTATCATAGTAGCCATACTCTCATTCATCTATCCGTTGTCTTCTTTCTCCGGAAAGATCGATGAGCGCGATATCTCACTGAAGCCTCAGAAAAAGCAGCGCGAGAAGCCTGCGGCAAAAGGCGCCCGTGTACCAGTAGCACCGGCAATGCCTTATGGCCCTGCTGACGGCCAGCTTCCTTCAGGTACCGTTATGAGTGACGATTCAGGCGTTGTAGATCCTCAGGTTGACGCAGTTATACCCGAACAGCAGTATGCCCCGGCTCAGGAAACGGCTTATCAGGAATCTCCGCAGCAATATCAGGCTCCTGCAGAGCAGCAGTATCAACAGCAGTATCAGCAGCAATACCAGGCTCCTGTAGAACAACAGTATCAGGCACCGGTTGAGCAGCAGTACCAACAGCCTGTACAGCAACAATATCAGCAGCCTCAGGCACCTGCTGATCCTTATGCGGGTGACAGTACAACTGCTTATAATGTACAGCCTCAGCCGCAGGCACCGGTTGATCCGCTCGCTTTTCTGAATGATGATACGAATGAAGGAGGAAATCAAAATGGCTGATGAACTCTGGAATCAAAAACTGACACGTGAGAACATCCGTGATTTCTATATGTCTACGGTAGTAATGGTATATTCTTCATGCTACGGAATTACAAAGGAAGCCACAAGATGCGAGAATGCCATTGTTAAGTCATATCTGGATGTATATTCCAAGCGTAATAACATTCCCGGTGATAAGGTCATTTATGAGTTCGGAGATATTCTTCTTGCGAACTCCAAGAATATCGTTGCACAGTATCCGCTTCCTGCGAATATGAAATTCGAGGAAAGACTTCTCGATGAATACACGCGTAATTCAATGCTCGAAAAGATCCTTTCCAAGATTGATTCCAGGAGCTTTAAGGCTATGGAATTCATCAATGCGGATGTTAAGAAGGGCAGACGTCCAAAGCAGATGCGCAAGCTTAATGATCTGTTCCAGATCACACCTTTGTTGATCCTGGAGATAATTGCTCTTGCCATCATTATCTGGGCCGTCAGCTATGTTGCCGTAACACTTCCTTACAGGAATTCCGAACTAATCACTGAGAAGGGTATCTTTGAGTCGGCTTCGATCCAGGAACAGTATATTAATGCTTTACCGTTTTATCCTTTCAAGATACAGACCAACAAATCCACAGAAGAAGGATTCCTTCCTGTTCCTACAGTAGCAACTGAAGCTTCTGTTGAGACTCAGGAGCCTACCGAAACCACTGTGCTCGGACCTCAGCTCGCCGAGACAGGCAACACTGAAGTGTCCGCTACGAGCGGCTGACGATTTTACTTTTGTTTTAAGATTTAATATGCGATAAAAAAGACCCGAAATGTTATATTTTCGGGCCTTTTAACTTGTGTATGATATGAATATACCGCACAGGATCTTTTCATGTGACGGGCATTTCGAAAGGAGCAGGATCTCATGTTTGATTTTAATTATTTCACCCCGACAAAAGTCGTGTTCGGAAAGAATACGGAAAGTAAAGTTGCAGACCTGATCAAGGAGTTTGGCGGTACAAAGATCCTGATCCACTATGGCGGCGGAAGCGTTGTCCGTTCCGGTCTTCTAAAACGCGTAACGGATACTTTGGACAGTGCAGGGATCAGCTATGTTACTCTTGGCGGTGCCGTTCCTAACCCACATCTCGGACTTGTTTATGAAGGTATAGAACTCTGCAAGAAAGAGAATGTTGATTTCCTTTTGGCCGTTGGCGGCGGAAGTGCTATTGATTCGGCAAAAGCCATTGGCTATGGTGTTGCTAATGAAGGTGACGTATGGGATTTCTATGATTATAAGCGCCAGGCACAGGGCTGTCTGCCGTTAGGTGTTATCCTTACCATCGCAGCGACAGGAAGCGAGATGAGCGATTCCTCGGTTATTACCAAGGAAGAGGGACTTGTTAAGAGAGGATACAGCAGTGATTATTCACGTGCCAAGTTCGCTATCATGAATCCCGAATTAACCATGACGCTTCCGGATTATCAGACCGCATGCGGATGCACAGATATCATGATGCATACTATGGAAAGATATTTCACTAACGGCGGCAATATGGAGATTACCGATGCTCTTGCAGAAGGTCTTCTCCGTACTGTTAAGAAGAATGCAGTTATTCTCCGAGACGATCCCAAGAACTATGATGCGCGTGCTGAAGTCATGTGGGCAGGAAGCCTTGCCCATAACGGCCTTACAGGATGCGGAAATGACGGTGGAGACTGGATGACGCATAAGCTCGAACATGAGTTGGGCGGTCTTTACGATGTCGCACACGGCGCCGGTCTTGCGGCCATCTGGGGTACCTGGGCAAGATACGTAATGAACGACTGTCTGCACCGTTTCAAGAAGTTTGCGATCAACGTAATGGATGTAGCTGATGAAGGCACCGATGAGGAGATCGCTCTTAAAGGTATTGAAGCTATGGAAGACTTTTACAGATCGATCAACATGCCTACAAATCTTCGTGAGCTCGGTGTAAATCCGACCGAGGAAGAACTTGTTGACATGGCTCATAAGTGCGCTGTGGGTGTTGGCGGTGAGATGGGTTCTGCAAAGGTTCTTAATGAAGAAGCGATGCTCGCGATCTACCGCGCAAGCATGTGATCATCACAAAAACAGAATGATACTTTAAAACAGGAGGATTCCATTATGTCAGTAAAATGGGGCGTTTTGGGCACTGCAAATATTGCAAGAGGCTGTACCATTCCCGGTATGAAAATGGCTGATAACTGTGAGCTTTATGCCATAGCGGGCAGAAATGAAGCCAAGGTACAAAGCTATAAGGATGAATTCGGTTTTGAGAAAGGCTATGTAGGATACGACAAGCTTCTTGAAGATCCTGAAGTACAGGCTGTTTATATTCCGCTTCCAAATAATCTTCATAAGGAGTGGGTCATCAAAGCACTGAAGGCCGGGAAGCACGTTCTCTGCGAAAAGCCTCTGGCATTGAATGCCGAAGATGCTAAAGAGATGTTTGCCGTTGCAAAAGAGAATAACGTTATCCTTATGGAAGCATATGCATATCTTCACAGTCCTTATATTGCTTCGCTTAAGGAAGATATTAAGAGCGGTATCATCGGTAATGTCGAATTCGTGGATACGGCATTCTTTACCCAATACTACGTGGAAGATATCAGAATGTATAAGGACCTGGGCGGCGGCGCTGTTTACGATCTTGGCTGCTATTGCACGACCATGATCTTATCTCTTGTCGATTCTGCGCCTGATCTTGTTATTGCTAAGGCTGAATTCAACGACAAGGGTGCTGATGTATTGGCTTCGGTTATTCTGAAGTTCGAAAATGGTGCCAGAGCGGTATTCAATGTCGGCATGATATTTGAGCCCGGCTCAGACAGAAGAAAAGACATTCTTTATGTTCACGGATCCAAGGGAACCATCGTATCAGATGTTGAATATAACCAGGAAGGAAGGGTCTCATATACCATTACTTCCGGCAGAAAGGTATATACACCTGCTATCAATGTTCCGCATAATTACATGCTTGAAGCAGAACAGTTAGGCAGATGCATCGAGAATGGTGAGCAGCAGCATATCACACCTGAATTTTCAATTAAGAATGCAGAACTGCTTGACGAGATCCTTAAACAGATAGGCTATTGATTTAGAGGTAATTATCATGAATGAAACATTGAAAGTATTAGAGACCAGAAGAAGCTGCAGAAACTTTAAGTCTGACATGGTTAAAGAGGATGACCTTAATTCCATCATCTGGGCAGGCACATATGCCGCCACGGGTATGGGCAAGCAAAGCCCGATCATCATTGCAGTTACAGATAAAGCAATGAGAGACGATATCTCTGAGGCCAACAGAAAGATCGGCGGATGGGGTGAAGGATTTGATCCTTTTTATGGCGCGCCGGTCATTCTCATAGTTCTTGCGAGGAAGGACGTTGCAACTCATGTATACGACGGTTCTCTTGTTATGGGCAACCTCATGAATGCGGCTGAGAGCCTCGGTATCGCAAGCATCTGGATCCATAGGGCGAAGGAAGAATTCGAGTCTGATTTCGGAAAGAACATTCTCACTAAGCTCGGTATTACGGATGAATACGAGGGTATAGGTCACTGCGCTTTGGGTTATGCTGCCGAGCCTGCCAAAGATCCGGCTCCGCGAAAGGACGACTACGTCTATTACATCTGATGAGGTGATTTATGGATAAACGTTTCAAGGTGCTGATGCTTAACGGCAGTCCGAGAGAAAATGGAAATATAGCTCTTGCTTTCGGCGAGATGCAAAAAGTCTTTGAGGAACTGAATGTCGTTTTTGAGTGCATTCAACTTGGAAAGAAAGATATAAGAGGCTGTATAGCATGTGAGACATGCCGTGGAACGGGTAAGTGCGTTTTCGATGATATAGTCAATGAAATCGCGGTAAAATTCGAAGAAGCAGATGGTCTGGTGATCGGATCACCGGTTTATTACGGATCTGCTAACGGTACTCTGATGTCTGCTTTGCAGAGACTTTTCTACAGCTCACATTTTGATATGAGTCTCAAAGTCGGAGCAAGCGTGGTCAGCGCCCGAAGGTCCGGGTGCACGGCTACTTTCGACGAGCTTAATAAGTTTTTTACCTTATCCAACATGCCCATAGCGACCAGCCAGTACTGGAACAATATTTACGGCTGGGATCCCGGCGAGGGACGTCTTGATGAAGAGGGAAAGCAGGTAATGCGTGTGCTCGCAAGGAATATGGTTTTCCTCATGGAGAGCATTGCGCTTGGCAGGGAGCAGAAAGGCATTCCCGCAACAGAAGAACGCGTATGGACGAACTTTACGAGATGACCGTTTTTTGAGGAAATCATTATAATCAGTCAGATAGCGTAATCTGTTATAATTCTTAAGTGTGAAAACTTAGTAATAAACAGAGGTGTTTATGGAACTGAATAAATGTCCGAACTGCAACGGTAAACTAGAGCTTGCTCCAAGCAGAAAAAGAATGATCTGTCCTTATTGCGGCAGCGAATTCACTTTGGATGATACTACGAAAGAAGAGATCGGAGATAACCCGATCCATAAGGACTGGTTCATTTACGAATGGGATTATCAGAAGCTGACCGAGAATCCGAAATACAATGTCCCGGTCAATGCATTTGTGCGTACTTTAAATGAGTTTGATTCTGCAGAAAAGATCGAGCAGTACATGCGTGATTTTCTTTTCAAATTCGATGAGATATCGGCTCCCGGAATCCGCGAAAAGAATTACGCGGATATAGCCAAGAGACTATCAGGAAGCATGACACCCGGCGAGCACATTATCTGTTACAACGATGACGGCATTTTTGTGCGCGGCAAGACAGGTGTGGTCATCACTAACAAGAGAACGGTTTTCGTGGATAAAAAGAGTTTCAAGGACATCATGCACTCTGCTGTTCCTTATATGCTCTTCGGCTATTCCGTCGGCCTCCCCGAGATCAAGCTCGGCGAACAGTACGCCAATAACATCGGTATCTTCAATTCGCATTTCGATCTTATGGGCACCGCGGCCGCGCTCATCTGCACATTGGCATTTGAACAGAATCCCGACAGACCGAAGATCAGGCTGACGAGTAACGTGAAGTGAGGTAAACCCATGGCAAAGATCAGTTTAAAACCATATAACGACTATTGTCCGCAAACTCTGTTCTTATATGGTACTTACGATGAGAACGGAAATCCTGACTTCGGTCTGTTCTGCTGGTTCAGTTATATCTGGGACGGCGAGATGGGCGTTATGTGCTGTATCGGAGGCGATAAGCCCACAAAGCAGAATATTAAGCGCAATAAGATATTCTCTGCAAATCTCGTAACAGAGGAACTGCTTCCTATTGCTGATTATATGGGGTGTACAAGCGGTAAAAATCCTGACAAGATGAAGGTCGATCTTGATATCGGGAAAGGTGCAGTCCTGGATGTGCCGGTGCTTAATAATTCACCCGTGAATTTCGAACTTGAAGTAACGGATTTTATAGAAAAACATGACGGCACAATAATGCTGTGCAAGATGAGAAATGTTCTTCAGGATGAATCTTTGTCATCTGATGAGACTGAAGAACAAAAGCTTAAGCGCATTGCTCCGGTAAAGACTACCTGTAAGCATTATTTCAGCTTTGAAGGCAAGGATCTCGGTTCCTGGGGCGAACCGATGAAGTCTTTGTAATTACTTGTTTTTCTCCGGATCGAAGTTAGCCAGAGGATTGCTCTCTATGGCACGCTGCAGAGCTTCATCGTCAACGTGCGTGTAGATCTGGGTAGTGGAGACACTCTGGTGTCCTAATATCATCTGAAGATTTCTAATATCCACCTTGCCGTACTTGTACATCAGGGTAGCGGCAGTATGTCTTAATTTATGGACAGAATAGATCCTTGTATCGATCCCGGCTTCCTCGAGAAGGCGCTTGATCGTTATCTGGATCATGTCATCGGAGATCCTTGTGCCTCTTTTGGATACGAAAAGGGCTTTTTCGGCTTCAGGCTTGATCTTTAATGTGGCTCTTTTATTCATCCAGTCATCTAATGCTTCAAGGCAGGCGTCATTAAGATAAATCGTCCGTTCCTTGTTGCCTTTACCGATAACCGTTAACGTAGTGCCGTGAATATTGTTTGTGTTGATGCCGCGGAGTTCAGAAAGACGCATTCCGCAGTTAAGGAACAGCGTGAGCATGCAGTAATCGCGCTCGTTAGATTCTTTGGGAGAATCATATGCAGCTTTCAGAAGATCCTGACTCTGCTCAAGGGTAAGATATTTAGGCATACGCTTACCGAGTTTCGGTGTTTCCAGGTCATAAGCAGGATTGTTCGCAATAAGTCTCTTTTTAGAATGAAGATACTTAAAAAAGCTCCTTAAGGAAGCTATATGTCTTGCTCTTGCTGCGTTTGACTGTTTTCGGGAGCGCGAAAGCCAGATTACAAAGGCTAATAAGTCGTCTGTAGTAACCGAATTAAGTATCTTTACGTCGATATCAGAAATATCTATCTCTTCGAGGGGAGTTCCTTCGGGAACCAGACCTCTGTCCTGTTTTAAGAACCGTGCGAAAAGAATGAGGTCATACTTATACTCTTTAACAGTGAGTTCCGAACGGCCGAGAGCTGCCTGCATGTAACTGCAGTAATTCTCGAGAAGCGGAAATGTCGGAGACATAATGCTTTGACCCCCATGTGTTTTTGCTTAATTGCCTTAATTCTAACATAATGGTACAGGGCTTTTGGTTGATTTGTCATACTTGTTATATAAAAGTCATTGTGCTAATATGTGTTTGCTCGAAAGACAAATGTACGCGACACGCGGACAATCGGGCCGAAAATAACCACAGTGAAGACGCTGTGAAGAGACATGGAGTATTAAAAAAATGGAACAGAAATTAAAAGTCGGCATTATCGGAGCTACGGGTTATGTCGGACAAAGGTTTATCACACTTCTTGCAGATCATCCCTGGTTTGAGATCGCTGCTTTATGCGCATCTCCGAGATCAGCAGGAAAGACTTACGAGGAAGCTGTCGAGGGAAGATGGAAGCTCGACATACCTTGTCCTGAGTTCGTCAAAAAGATGGTAGTTTACGGTACAGACAATATTGAAGAATATTGTAAGCAGATCGACTTTACTTTCTGTGCTGTAGATATGAAGAAAGATGAGATCAAGGCTCTTGAAGAGAAGATCGCAAAGCTCGAGTGCCCTGTAGTCTCCAACAACTCTGCAAACAGATGGACAGAAGACGTTCCCATGGTTATTCCTGAGATCAATTCAGACCATATCAAGCTTATCGATGCCCAGAAGAAGAGACTTGGCACACAGAGAGGCTTCATTGCTGTTAAGCCTAACTGCTCTATCCAGAGCTATGTTCCTGCTCTTACGCCTTTCCTTAAGAACGGAATCAAGGCTATCTCAGTTTGTACATACCAGGCAATCTCCGGTGCAGGCAAGACGTTCAAGGATTGGCCTGAGATGGTAGGAAACGTAATTCCTTACATCGGTGGTGAAGAGGAGAAGTCCGAGAAAGAGCCCCTTAAGGTATGGGGTGAATTCGCAGGCGACCATATCGAGCTTGCTTCAAAGCCCGTCATTTCAGCTCAGTGCTACCGCGTTGCTGTTCAGGAAGGACATACGGCTGCTGTAAGTGTTTCTTTCGAGAACAAGCCTTCAAAGGAAGAGATGATCGCAGTTTGGAATTCTTATGAGAGCGAGGCTGTTAAGCTCGGTCTTCCTTCAGCTCCCAAGCAGTTCCTGCAGTACATCGAGGAAGATAACCGTCCTCAGCCTAAGCTTGATGCAGATTTTGAGGGCGGAATGGGAGTATCTGTCGCAAGACTCAGAGAAGATAATCTCTTTGATTACAAGTTCTGCTGTCTCTCACACAATACGTTAAGAGGCGCAGCTGGTGGTGGAGTCCTTACTGCTGAACTCCTTGTAGCTAAGGGATATATTTCAGCTAAATAATTATTTATCCGGTTTTAAACCTTTTTCCGGCTGGGGAGAAGAAATCCCCAGCCGGACATTTATTTGGGAGTATAATACTTTTATATTCGGAGAAAATGTAAGGAGAACGTATAGTGGCAAATTTTACTAAAAAAGCTATTAAAGATACTTTTTTAGAATTGCTTAATGATCACCCGTTATCGGATATAACGGTAAAAGATATCGTTGAGAAGTGCGGGATAAACCGTAATTCATTTTATTATCACTATCATGATCTTCCGGAACTTATAGAAGAGATAGTCAAGGAAGATGCGGAAGAGATAATCAGGAAATATCCATCCGTTAAATCAATTGTCGAGTGCTATGATGCCGCAATTGAGTTTGCCTCACAGCATAGGCGTGCTATCATGCACATCTATAAATCCGTTAACAGGGAAATGTTTGAGGGATATCTGATGGAAGTGTGTGAATGTCTTGTGCGCAGTTACACAAGTATGGTCGTTTCGTCGGAACATGTTAACGAGGAAAATATTGAAATCATTGTAAATTATTATAAATGCGTATGTTTCGGGCTTTTGATAGAGTGGCTGAATAAGGGTATGAATGAGAATGACTCTCAGAATTTCCGCAAAATACTGGTTATGCGTAAAGATCTTATACTCGAGTTATTAAGAGAGCTTCAAGAATAAAACTACATTTCTCAATTGCTCATTTTCACTTTTTAGACACAGGACGCCCTGTGTCTGTTTTTTATTCACGCTGACGTTAAGTGTCTGTGTTAATGACCTCCGAAGATGAGTATCTTTAAGACGTTCAAGGAGGCAAGTAGAATGAATTCACGTTCAGTTGTGTCAATCAGGATCGCGAAATACGGTTACATTGTAATGTCTGCATTATTTTGCATCGCCGGCATCCTGATGCTTATAAAGCCGGATCTTTCCGTAAACGCAATAGGATTGTTCGCAGGGCTGTCCATGATAGGTTTCGGAGCAATAAAACTCATCGGATATTTCTCCAAAGATCTGTTCAGGCTGGCATTCCAATATGATCTTCAGTTTGGGGCTTTGCTTGTGATATTAGGCATCATAACGCTTTTTAATCCCGGAGACATAATGAGCTTTGTATGCGTTACCGGCGGAATCTGTATTATTGCGGGATGTCTTTTTAAAGTCGGTATCTCACTTGAGGCAAAGACGTTTGGAATCGATGAATGGTGGATCACAACGGTTCTTGCAGCTTTTGCCGGAACCGTCGGGATAATGCTTGTATTAAGGCCATCCGAAGTTATGAAGACGATGGTGATCATCTTAGGAATAGCGATGCTTGCAGACGGTCTTCTGAATATTTGCGTTGCTTTAAGTATGGTTAAGATCGTTAAGAATCAGAAACCTGAATTAGCAGAATAAAACAATAAAGGAAGTATATAGATATGAAATTTTCGAGAGGAATAGTAAAGAGCCGTGTAGCGATACTTATACTGACTGTGCTGTTAATGATTCCTTCAGTTTTGGGAATGATGGCTACACGTGTTAATTACGACATGCTGACGTATCTGCCTTCGGATATGGAGACGGTAAAAGGACAAAACGAACTGTTGAAGGATTTCAACAAAGGAGCTTTTACATTTCTTATATTTGAGAATATGCCGGATAAAGATGTGGAAGCGTTAAAGGCTAAAGTTGAACAGATCGATCATGTTGATACGGTTCTTTGGTACGATTCCGTAGCAGATCTGTCTATGCCAAAAGAATTGCTGCCTTCTGACATATATAAGGCTTTTAATTCTGAAAATTCTACTATGATGGCTGTGTTCTTCGATACCGGTACGTCTGATGATCATACAATTACAGCAGTAAAGGAAATCCGTAAAGTTTGCGGTGAGCAGTGTTTTGTATCCGGAATGACTGCGCTGGTTGTCGATCTTAAGGACCTGTGCGAAAAGGAGGAGCCAATATATGTAGGACTTGCTGTTTTGCTGTCCTGTGTTGCAATGCTGATCTTTTTGGACAGCTGGACCGCGCCATTTGTTTTCCTGGCATCAATAGGATCAATGATCGTTCTGAACCTCGGCACAAACTATTTTCTTGGCGAAGTATCATATATAACTAAGGCATTATCAGCAGTTCTTCAGCTTGCTGTAACGATGGATTATTCAATATTCCTGTGGCACAGCTATAATGAGGAACTTCAGAGTACTGAAGACCATAAGGAAGCGATGGCAGTTGCCATTAAGAAGACATTTACAAGCGTTATAGGAAGTTCGGTAACGACTATCGCAGGATTTGTTGCTCTTTGCTTTATGAGCTTTACGCTGGGCAGAGACCTCGGAATAGTCATGGCAAAGGGTGTTGTTCTCGGAGTCATCGGATGCATAACGGTTTTGCCTTCTTTGATCCTTGTTTTCGACAAACCGTTACAGAAGACTAAGCACAGATCACTTATCCCTGATACTAAAAAGTTCTCCGGGATGCTGATCAGGATCTTCCCGGTATTTCTGATGCTGTTTGTTGCTCTTATTCTTCCTGCATTCTATGGTTATAAAAAAGCGAACAAAGAAGTTTATTACAACATTGCTCAAACCCTTCCTGAGGATATGAACTATATCGTTTCCACATCAAAGCTTAATGAGCAGTATGGTGTCGGTGCAACTCATATGGTCCTTGTAAGATCTGACCTTGAGCCAAATGAAGTTCGCGCTATGACCGAAGAGATCAAAGATGTGAACGGTGTTAAATACGTCATAAGTCTTGAATCTCTTATCGGTACAAGAATACCTGAAGAGATGATTCCTGAAAGAGTCACGTCGATCCTTAAGAGTGACAACTGGGAACTAATGCTGGTCGGTTCTGAATACGGTGTGGCAACGGATGAGATCAATAATCAGATAGATGTTATTTCCGGCATTATCAAAAAATATGATAGTAACGGAATGCTGATAGGCGAAGGCCCATGTACCAAGGATATGATCGAGACTACTGATCATGATTTCCGTGTAGTAACGATCGTTTCCGTCCTGGCAATATTCCTTATTATCCTGTTTGTCGAAAAGAGTGCTTCGCTGCCGTTGATACTCATTTCGGTTATCGAACTCGGAATATTCATCAATCTCGGTCTGCCTCATTATCTCGGACAGAGCATGGCATTTATTACTCCGATATGTATCAGTACGATCCAGCTTGGCGCAACGGTCGACTATGCGATTCTGATGACTACAAGATACAAGACTGAAAGGATCGGCGGAAAGAACAAGAAAGATGCTGTTCATATAGCTCTCTCAACATCGATCCCGTCAATTATCGTATCCGGTATGGGTTTGTTTGCAGCGACATTCGGCGTGGCACTTTATTCGGACATTGAGATGATCAGTTCAATGTGCATGCTGATGGCGCGTGGAGCGATCATAAGTATGCTGCTCGTAATCCTTATTATGCCGGCAATGTTCATGCTTTTCGACGGAATAATATGCAGAACAACGATTGGAATGAATCATATTAAAACTGAAAAAAAGAAGACTATGGAGGTATCTTTTCATGGACAGAATAGCTGATAAATTAATAGGTGCAGGACTTTGTCTTTCTGTTTGTATCTGTATGGCCGGAGCGGTATATGCAGGCCATGTGGACGAAAACAATAATACGGATGTACAACAGCCGGTTTTGCAGACACAGAATAATACGCCGGATGTGGTATCCAAGTCTTTAGGGACTAACACTAAAGATGAGACGGTTTATGTTCTTGCCGGTTCTGACGGCAGCGTTAAGAAGATAATCGTTAGCGACTGGATCAAAAACATGGAAGGAGATATCTCGATTGCAGACAAGTCAACATTAAATGATCTGGAAATCGTTAAGGGCGATTCTTCATATGTGATGAATCAGAACAATATGCTGACCTGGGATGCTGAGCGTAGTGATGTCTACTATCAGGGCAGTTCAAAAAAAGCACTCCCCGTAGATATGAGTGTTACATATAAATTGGACGGAAAAGTTATTTCTGCTTCAGAACTTGCAGGCAAGAGCGGAAAAGTAACTATCAGATTTGATTATAAGAACAATCAGTATGAGACAGTTCTGATCAATGACGAGAAAATAGATATCTATGTTCCATTTGCAATGCTTACCGGAGTTGAATTAGATGATGATAAGTTCAGCAATGTTGAAGTAACTAACGGTAAAGTAGTAAATGACGGTACACGTACAATAGTTGCCGGTCTGGCTTTCCCGGGATTACAGCAGGATCTGGGAATCGATAAGGATAAGCTGGAGATTCCTGATTATGTTGAGATTACTGCTGATGTAACTGATTTCAAACTCGGTATGACCGTAACTATTGCTACAAATGACATTTTCAGCAATTTTGATTCTGATAAGCTAAACTGTTATGATCTCGAAGGTTCCATAACTGAGCTGAGTGACGGAATGAATAAACTTCTTGACGGATCTTCAGAGCTTTATGACGGCCTTAATACATTGCTCGATAAATCTAATGAACTTGTTGAAGGTGTGAACTTGCTAGCAGACGGTGCATCTGCTCTATATGACGGGTCAGCGGCCCTTGATGACGGAGCCGGACAGATCAAATCAGGTTTGGCAGATCTTTCAGACGGACTGGATACAATTGCTTCTAACAACAGCGACCTGACAGGCGGCGCAGAACAGGTATTTGATTCTCTTTTGTCAACTGTAACATCGCAGGTAAGAGCTGCGGGAATATCAATTCCGGATCTTACGATCTCAAACTATTCAGATGTTTTAAATGGTGTAATTGATTCATTGGATGAAACCAATGTCTATAATCAAGCATTGGATACTGTAACCGGTGCAGTAGAAGCAAACCGTGACCTGATTAAGCAGAAAGTTACTGAAGCTGTCAGAGAACAGGTAAAAACAAAAGTAACCGGTGCAGTCAGGGAGCAGGTTGCTTCAAGTGTTACTGATGCCGTTAGAGAACAGGTCACATCTCAGGTGATCCTTGCAGCTGCAAATATGAGTAAAGAAGATTATGATGCTGCTGTATCTGCAGGACTTATTACGGAAGATGTTCAGGCTCAGATCAATGCTGCAATCGATGCTCAGATGGCAAGTGATGAAATTACTGCCCTGATTAACAATAAGATCGATGAGCAGATGCAGTCTGCAGATATCATTAATATGATTGAGGCAAAGACTGATGAGCAGATGCAGTCGGAAGAAATACAGAACACCATAAGCGAAAATGTTGAATTACAGGTCCAGAAAGCCATCTCTGAGAATATGGCATCTGATGAAGTTCAGACTAAGCTTCTGGCAGCTTCTGAAGGTGTAAAGCAGATCATATCCGCTAAAGCATCACTTGACAGTTACAATTCGTTCTATCTTGGCATTATTCAATATACAGATGGAGTCAGCGCTGCATCAGCCGGTGCCTACAGTCTTTATTGCGGTGCTTCAGAATTGAAAGATGGAACTGCTTCGTTGAAGGAAGGTGCCGAGGCACTGTATAACGGTGTTCTTGAGTTAAAGGACGGTATGCCTGCTCTGATAGATGGTGTTACTGCATTAAGAGACGGATCTATGGAGCTCTCAGACGGACTTAAGAAACTGAATGATGACGGAATCCAGAAGATCATAGATCTTGTTGAAGGTGATCTTGATGTTACAGTAGAGAATCTTAATGCAACAATTGAAGTAGCCAAAAAATACAATAACTATTCCGGAATTAATAGTGCTATGGATGGAAAAGTTAAGTTTATCTACCGTACCGAGGAAATTTGATGGGGTATGTCCCCATCAAATGGTAACCGGCGCTTATTGTGATTTTTTGACTGATGGTGATGTACATGCTTGCGATGCTCTATTGATTTCAGGTGTATCATTTTTGTAGCGAAAATCGTCCTGAATCATTAATACAAATTTGCATATTTACCTGGAATGTGTGAAATTGTCTATAAAACATAACGTGTTTTGACAGACAAATATTACAAATTTATTGGGTATCCCTTACATTTTTGATTAATTGGTTCAGATCTATCATATATGAAAGCAACGGTCAGTAACTTTGTATGAAACATGATAGAACCTATGTGTTATTATTGCTTCTGTAAAAATATTATAATTATATAGGGAACAAACAGATAATGAGGATCGATCCTACAGTCAAAAAAGAGACGCTGTACATTAGCATAGTCACTCTGATAATGAGTATGCTGATGCAGTCGGTATACCTTATTATCGGCAGGTGGGGTATCAGCGTTCTTTTTGGCAATGTTTTAGGAGCGGGGATAGGCATCCTTAATTTCTTTCTTCTGGGACTGAGCGTCCAGAAGGCCGTATCTGCAGATGAGAAGAAGGCCAGAGAGGTTATGAGAACTTCTCATGCACTGAGATTTGCCGGGATCATAGTACTGATCGCTGTTTCCCTGATCTTTCCAAAGGTCTTTGATATCGTAGCTACTATCATATCCTTGTTGTTTGCGTCGACAGCAGTATTTTTCAGACAGATATTTGCGAAGAAGAACAAACAGGTAAAAGCTGAGCCCGGTGAATCAGCTGAAGCAGAAGAAAGCGGGGCAGAATGATGAGCATTTTATTTCTTATCATATCGATCCTGTCTTTCGCGGCAGGTATAGCAATAAAAGTCATGTTCGTTCCTGCTTCGCAGGGAATAGATATTGCGGGAGCGTATATATTCTTTACGCTCAAGATGCCCTTTCAGGATCTTCCCATCACTGAATCACAGGTCAATTCATGGCTGATAATCCTGGGGATAATGTTCCTGTGCATGTTCCTGACATCCGGCCTTAAGACCCGCAATCTGTCTGTCAGGCAGCTTTTGGCAGAATGGATCGTTGAGAAGACCACTAATCTTGTAAAGTCCAACATGGGAGAGTTTTTCGAGGGTTTTGCACCGTTTGTGGCTGCGATACTCGGCTTGTCCGCATTTTCCAGTCTCTCGTCACTGATCGGGCTTTTCCCTCCGACATCCGATATCAATATTGTCGCCGGTTGGGCATTGCTTGTATTTTTCCTGATTACATACTATAAGATGAAGGCCGGGCCTCTGATCTATCTTAAGAGCTTCGGACAGCCGGTCCCGCTCCTTGCGCCGCTTAATATCATAAGCGAATTTGCTACGCCTGTTTCCATGGCATTCCGTCACTACGGCAATGTTTTGTCTGGTTCTATTATTTCTGTGCTTGTTGCAGTCGGCCTTTCCGAACTGTCAAAGCTACTTTTTCAGTTCCTTCCCGGGGTCCTTGCGAATTTCCCGTATCTTAGGATCGGAATCCCGGCCGTTCTGTCAGTATACTTCGATGTTTTCAGCGGATGCCTTCAGGCATTTATTTTCGCTATGCTTACTATGTCTTATGTATCGGGCGGATTTCCTGCGGAAGAATATGCGGCAAGGAAGGAAAAGAGGGAACAGCGCAAGGCTGCGCGTGAGGCTGTGCTTGCATCGAATAAGCATAAAGAGTCTTGAGTTAAATTGTTAATTAATTTGAAAACATATATGGAGGAAAAAACATGTTAGAACTTGCTATCGGAATCATTCTCGGCGGCTGCGCACTCGGAGCTGGATGCGCCATGATCGCAGGTATAGGTCCTGGTGTCGGTGAAGGTAATGCCGTTGCAAAGGCGTGCGAAGCTATCGGCCGTCAGCCTGAATGCAAAGGCGACGTAACATCAACGATGCTTATGGGATGTGCCATTGCGGAGACAACCGGTCTTTACGCGCTTGTAATCGCAATCCTTCTTATCTTCGTTGCACCCGGAAGATTCGTTGATATCCTTATGAATGCCATCGGTAAATAACGGAGTCTTGCAACATGCAAAATCTGGATATTATATCTATCAATATCTGGCAGATAGTCATATCGCTTGCCAATCTTGTGATCCTTTTTCTTATCTTGAAAAAGTTCCTTTTCGAGCCTGTAAAGAAAGTTAAAGCTCAAAGAGAAAACGAGATAGAGGCACGGTACCGCAAGGCTGATAAAGCGCAGCAAGAGGCAGATGAATTAAAAGCCGGCTGGGAAGATAAGATCGCCACGGCCGATCAGAAGGCGGATGAGATCATCAACGAAGCAGTTGAACGCGCGAACAGCCGTAATGAAGTCATGCTTTACGAATCACGCGAAAAAGCAGACCAGATCATCAGAAAAGCAAAAGCGGATATCGAGCGCGACCGTCGTGAAGCCAGAGAGACTATCAAAAAGGAGATCGTGGACGTCTCACAGGCAATATCAGAGCAGATTATAGGCCGTGAGATCAATATGGACGATCATCGCGATCTGATAGATACAGCGATTGACAGGATGGGTGATACCGAATGAAGACGACAGGCAGAGAATATGCTATCGCGCTTTTCGAGACAGCTTATGAATCCGGAAATATCGACGGCATCCGCAACGATATCAGAGCGATAAAAAGGCTGCTGAAGGATATGCCTGTATATATCGAGTTCCTTTCGAATCCCGGTATTCCGAAAAAGGAGCGTATGGAAGCTCTGCGCACGGCTTTCGAAGGAAAAGTCGACGATGTAGTCTACTCATTCCTTGCAGTTATGACCGAAGGTGCCGATATGGGTTCGTTCTTTGATGCTTATAAAGAATTTGAGCACATGTACGAGGACTATAAGCGTTTTACCTATGCGGAGATCACGAGCGCGGTAGAGCTTACCGAGGAAGAAAAGGCGAAGCTCGTTGCAAAGCTTGAATCCGTTACAGGTAAGACTGTAAGACCGAAATATAAGATTAATCCCGCTCTGATGGGCGGAATAACAGTTACCGCAGACGGAATGTTCTTTGACGGAAGCGTCAGAAAGAACCTTAAAAACTTAGAGAAAGAGATATCGTAATTATGGTCAGCAAACCTGAAGAAATCAGCAATATTCTCAAGGAACAGATAAGAAACTATAAGACGCGTGTGGATATGGGCGAAGTCGGTACTGTCGTTCTTGTAGGCGACGGAATTGCTTCCGTATACGGTCTTCGTAATTGCGTATCCACTGAGCTGCTTGAATTTGAGGACGGGTCAGCCGGACTTGCATTAAATCTTGAAAATGACACGGTATCTGTTGCGATCCTGACGGATAAGAATGATATCAGAGAAGGCACCAAAGTAAAGCGTACGGGCACAGTTCTTTCTATTCCCGTAGGCGAGAGCTTTTTAGGACGTGTCGTAAATCCTCTTGGTGAGCCTATCGACGGCAAGGGACCGATTTTTGGTGAGGCTAAAAGACCTGTAGAATCAGAGGCTCCGGGAATAATCGAGAGACAGAGCGTATCCGTTCCGCTTCAGACCGGTATTAAGGCCATCGACAGCATGATCCCGATCGGAAGGGGCCAGCGTGAGCTTATTATCGGTGACCGTCAGACCGGAAAGACCGAGATTGCGATAGATACCATAATCAATCAGAAAGACAAAGATGTTATCTGTATATATGTTGCTATCGGACAAAAGGCTACGTCGATCGTATCACTTGTAGCAGATCTTGTAAGAGAGGGCGCGATGGCATATACGATCATTGTATCTGCTACAGCAGCTGAAAGCGCACCTGTCCAGTACATAGCACCATATTCGGGCTGTGCCATGGCAGAGTATTTCAGAGAGCAGGGCAAGGACGTACTGATAATTTACGATGACCTCTCAAAGCACGCAGTTGCTTACAGAGCTTTGTCATTGCTTATCAGAAGACCTCCGGGAAGAGAAGCTTATCCGGGAGATGTATTCTATCTTCACTCCAGACTTCTTGAACGTGCTGCATGTGTATCGCCTGAATTCGGAGGAGGTTCAATTACAGCGCTCCCTATTGTCGAGACACAGGCTGGTGACGTTTCCGCATATATTCCGACGAATGTCATCTCGATCACTGACGGCCAGATCTTTCTTGAGACAGAGATGTTCCACAACGGCATCATTCCTGCCATTAACCCGGGTATTTCCGTATCCAGAGTCGGCGGTGCTGCTCAGGTCAAAGCCATGAAAAAAGTTTCCGGTGAGTTGAAACTCTTGTATTCCCAGTACAGGGAATTACAGGCTTTCGCACAGTTCGGATCCGATCTTGACGCAGATACGAGAGCAAGACTTCATTTGGGCGAAAGAATCGTTGAAGTGTTGAAGCAGGAGCGTAATGCTCCGGTCCCTGTAGGCGGACAGGTAGGCATTATCTATGCAGTTATCAACGGTTATCTGAACGAGTATGAGATAAGCGAGATAAAAGCTTATCAGGAGCGCCTTTACGAGAAGCTTGACCACGAGCACAAGGAATGGATGCTCAGGATCGAGGACGGTTCATGGGAAAAGGAAGACGAAGAAGAACTCAAAAAAGTTCTTGAGAAGATGAAAAAGAAGTAATTATGGCAAAGGATATCAAGTCATTAAGGACAAGGATCAAGAGTTTTGACTCCACGTTGCATCTTACAGGTGCAATGGGTCTTGTCGCATCTTCCAAGATAAAGCGTGCCTGCGATGCGATGTATGCCAGCCGTGATTATTCCGCCGGCATCTCTGAGATCACGATGTCTCTTGCTGCAAGTCCCGAGTGCCGTAAAAGTCCTTTTTTCGGTCTTGCCAAATCTGATGCAGAGAATACGGATGAAGAACAGGATTTAAAAGAAGAAAAGAGATTTACCAAGACCAGACTTATCGTAATCGCAGGCGACAGAGGCCTTTGCGGCGGTTATAACGCTAATGTGTTCAGGACCGTAAGAACGCTGGATGAATTCGAGATAAAGCCGATCGGCAAGAGATCTTACGATAAGTATCATGTTTCCGACGAAGGGAACGAAGATGAGACAACCGAAGATAACGGTTATCTCTCATCAGAGCACTTTTCCTATGAAGAAGCTCTTGAAGAGGCTGAGGTCAGCTGTAAGGATTTCCTTGAAGGCAGGATAGACAGAGTCCTTGTCGTATACAACAGATATGTATCGATAATGAGCCAGGAGCCTGCGCTTTTCCAGCTTCTGCCATTGGAAAGAGACAACGGCGCCAAGGAATTTGGCGGTATCTGCGAACCGGATGCCGATGTGATATTACAAAACCTTGTGCCGGAGTATTTTGCGAGCAAGCTCTATGCACTTGTAAAAGAGAGTTTTGCCTGCGAAGTGGCTGCCAGAAGAATGGCCATGGACAGTGCGAAAAAGAATGCTCAACAAATGATCGATGATCTTAAACTTGAATATAACCGAGCCCGTCAGAGCACGATCACGCAGGAAATAACTGAGATCGTGTCCGGTGCAGGCAAGTAGGAGGTTAAATATGGATAGAATAAATATCGGAACTGTTGCCCAAGTAATGGGACCGGTAGTTGACGTCAGGTTTGAAGAGGGGCACCTTCCTCCGATAAACAATGCGCTTGAACTCAAGATAGGTTCAAAAAGGCTTGTTGTAGAGGTTGCTCAGCATATTGGTGACAGTACTGCCAGGTGCATTGCAATGTCATCCACGGACGGTCTTGGCCGTGATGCCGAAGCTGTCGATACCGGAAAGCCTATATCCGTACCGGTAGGAAGAGAGACATTGGGAAGGATCTTCAATGTGCTCGGTGAACCTACGGATCTTAAACCTTCCCCTGAGGGTGTCGAAAAGTGGGATATTCACAGACCGGCTCCTGATTATGCGACTTTGTCTTCAAATAAGGAGATACTCGAGACAGGGATCAAGGTAGTTGATCTGTTGTGTCCTTATTCTAAGGGCGGTAAGATCGGACTTTTCGGGGGCGCAGGAGTAGGAAAGACTGTTCTGATAATGGAACTTATCAACAATGTCGCTAAAGAGCATGGCGGTTTGTCCGTGTTTACCGGTGTAGGAGAGAGGACCCGTGAAGGAAACGATCTTTATAACGAGATGAAGCAGTCCGGAGTTCTTGATAAGACCGCCTTGGTATATGGTCAGATGAACGAACCGCCGGGAGCAAGAATGCGTGTCGCCCTGTCGGGACTTACAATGGCCGAATATTTCCGTGACAGGGAAGGACAGGATGTGCTCCTTTTCATAGACAATATATTCAGATTCACACAGGCCGGATCCGAAGTATCAGCGCTGCTCGGAAGAATGCCTTCCGCGGTTGGATATCAGCCTACGCTCGCTAATGAGATGGGTGCATTACAGGAGAGGATCACTTCCACAGTCAACGGATCCATTACGTCTATCCAGGCTGTATATGTACCTGCAGACGACCTTACGGACCCTGCTCCTGCCACGACATTCGCACATCTTGATGCGACGACAGTTCTGTCCAGAAACATTGCATCCCAGGGTATTTATCCTGCGGTAGATCCTCTCGAATCCACCAGCAGGATCTTAACGCCTGAAGTAGTCGGTCGCGAGCACTATGATACGGCAAAAGAAGTTCAGCGTATAATACAGCGCTATACAGAGCTTATGGACATAATTGCTATCATGGGTCTTGATGAGTTGTCTGATGAAGACAAGATCCTCGTAGAGCGTGCGCGTAAGATCCAGAGGTTCCTCTCGCAGCCCTTCCACGTTTCCGAGAAGTTTACCGGAATAGAAGGTACATATGTACCGCTTTCCGAGACGATAAGAGGCTTCAGAGAAATTATTGAGGGCAAGCATGACGATCTTCCTGAATCCGCATTTCTCTTTGTCGGCACTATCGACGAAGCTGTTGCCAAGGCTGCGGCTAAAACTAACTGATCCGGAGTAAGCGGCTAAATGGAGAAGTTCAGATTAAAGATACTGACTCCCGAAGGAACTGTCATCGATAAAGAGGCAGCCGGTCTTTATCTGCGTGGAGCTAATGGAGATCTGGCAGTCTTTTCGGGGCATGTTCCTTTTATCACGCCGGTAAAAGCCGGTAACTGTACTATAGTTTCCGAAGAGGCAGCCGGTGCATCTTCGAAAAACAGTAAAGAGGATGATTTTAATGATCTGGAATGCTCGATAGGTGAGGGCATGCTCAGGGTTTCCACTAAAGAGGTACTGCTTTTTGTAAAATCTTTTGAGCAACGGAATCTGTAAAATACATCTTGACTTAGCCATAAGAAATAACTATACTAACAAAGCGCTTTGAAAAAAGCACGATGTAGTGTTGAAGTGGGCCTTTAGCTCAGTTGGTCAGAGCTCCCGGCTCATAACCGGTTGGTCCTGGGTTCGAGTCCCCGAAGGCCCACCATTACACAACAACTTAATATATGGGAAGATTCCCGAGCGGCCAAAGGGAACAGACTGTAAATCTGTCGTCACTGACTTCGGTGGTTCGAATCCACCTCTTCCCACCATAGAGGGTTTACCAGGTTCGGTAAACCCTTTGTTATTTCTAGCGAAAGCCTTATTTTACAAGGGTTTCGGGGTTTTGGTCTTTCTGCAACTTCTTTACGCAAATTCACCCAAATTCACTTGAGTTTACGAAAATTGTGGTAAATTCGTGGTAAATTTGTGGTAAGGTCTGAGCTCATACTGCAAGATTTTTACCACTGGATTCTAGCAGTGAGATCTCTTTCATCTTGAATTTTTCCGAAGCGTCCGTATAGGTGTTAAGAGTGATTCCTACTTCGTGGTGTCCCATGATGTCGGCTGTGGCCTTGATGTCGGCTCCGGCTTCTCTCATCCTCGTCGCGAACGTATGCCTTAACATGTGGTTGTGGACATGAGGAAAGCCTGTGAGACCGTTTACAGAGCCTTTGCTCTTGATTTCCTTGTCGATCGCTATCGAAATCCTGTCAAGCTTGTGATTGAGCTTCTTAAGGTGATACAAATCGCCATTGCTGTCAAGAAATACGAAGTCCTTGTAACCGCCGACACTGTCTTTACAGTGTATGCCGCATGATTCCTGGTGCTTTTTCTCCTCTAGGAGCGCTTCTCTGACCTTGGAACTCATGGGGATACATCTTTCACTTGTCTTGGTCTTCGGCGGATTTAGAGCCATTTCTGAGCCTTTCCTGCCATCGTATACCAGCGTGTGGTTGATATAGATCACATTATTCTCAAAACTGACGTCTTTCCATCTTAGGGCACATAGCTCTCCGACTCTGATTCCTGTGTATAGCATTACGGTAAAAAGAGGGAAGAGGTAGTGGTAAGTGCCGGGCCGGCTTAAGTATTCTTCAAAAGTGGCCTGCTCTGTGCCTGTAAGTGCCCTGACTTCCTTTACGGTACCGGAATATTTGCGGTTAAGCTCTTTAATTGCTCCGGTACAGGGATTGGTCTTAAGTACTCCGTCCTTCACAGCTACATTGAGGATCATGGTAAGGACTACATTAATACTGCTAACCATTGATATTCCCAGTCCTCGATTCTCAATGAGGTCCTTGTAAAACATTACGACCTTACTGTAACTTAGGTCTTTGAGTGCTATGGAGCCGATGTTAGGTTCGATATATCGGTTATAGTGTCTTAAGTAGGTATCAAACGATGATTGCCTGATCCCGCTTTTGACTTTCTTCCAGATCTCGAAATATGTGCTGACGGTGGCATTGGCGCCTGTCTTCGCAGTTTCGCACAACTGTTCAATAGGGTTTGTGCTTGTTTTGAAGTTGTCTGAAACAATAGCAGTGCCGTTTAAAACAGCTTCTTCTTTGTCCCTTAACTCTTCAAGTGATCTGGCATAGACCGATCGTCTGACCCGGTTTTCAGTCCATCTGTACTCAAAGGTTCCGTTTCTTCTTAGGTATTCTCCTTCCTTTAATCTTATTCGCCCTTTTGTATATCTTGTTTTAATCATTAAATTAGCCTCCAAGAAAATGAGAACGAGGGCATAAGTTGATTATAGCTTCTGCCCCCAATCCGAACAATATATGTGCAGTACGATTAAAGGGTCAGATTGAATACATCTTGTAAAGGTATTCCTCGAAAGGCTTCCGCTTAATAAGGCGTCTGCTGCCGCTCCATAAGACATATGGGCAGTTCGGATCGTTTGTCATGGATCTTATCTTGTTGACGCCAATATTGAAGTACTCTGCAGCCTCTTCCGGTGTGAGCAGAGATTTCTCTGCGATAGATAACTGATTTTTCATAGAAAGTCCTTTGCAATTCTTAAGAATAAACGGACATGTTTTCAGCAGACGTTGTGTCTGCTAGTATTTTTGATAAAGTATGCCCGTATTTACCGTCCACTCCCGGGCTTGAAGTCTGCCTCCCATATAAAGGTTTTTCTTCGGATTCTTTTCTCCGGAACCTTGCATCAGGTTCCTCATAGGACTTCTACATCTTATTCAAGAACTGGATTTGTTCTTTATAAGATGTCCACCTCCGGTAGGATCTCTCCGGCTACATTCATTGGGTGCGACGGCTCACGGTATCTCACTCCGCTTCAACGCTCAGCCTGTGACTATGCAGAAGTATCATTATTGCTGCCGTATGTCCTGGCCTCACCGCATATGCCTTGCGGTTTCCGTGACTGTGGCTGTTCCAATTTGGATCAGCAGTTTCACGTTTGGCTCTTTACGACAGGAATGTAAGAGAAAAGCTGCTATTCAGTTGTAAAGAAACGATTTGGGAGGACGAGATGAATTCCTCCTATATGTATAGGGAAGCAGAAGGGGGTGGTGTGACATTTTTTACTTCAAATTCTGTAAAATATTTTGTTTTAACTTACTGAGGATTCTTATTTTCTTTTTGTTTACGGCAGATCTTTCTTTCCCAATATGTTCGGCATAAGCTTTTACGGTCATTCCGTTGAAGTAAATAGCCTCAATAAGTTCAAGCTCAGCAGCTTTGAGAGACTTCAATGCTGTAAAAAGAGCTTTGCGCTCCTGCTCTTTAGCGAACTTTTCGATTTCGTCTCTGCTGGCAATCTCACACTCGACAACAAACTCATCAAAGCGCTCCCACGCTTCTAAGGTATCTTCGGTGCCGTCCAACTGAGATAAAGGAATCTGATGTTCATAGAAGCTGGATTCGTTATCTTCTAAATTCCACTGTGTTCTTGTGAAAACTTCGTATACTTCTTTGGTTACTTCAACCAACTCATACTTACCGGTAGTCGTATTAAAAACGGAAACTTTATATTCTTTCATGATGATTTCTCCTTGAATTTGATAGATGTAAGGCTTGGTTCACTGAGAAATCACGGATAACTGTCGATGTATGTCTGCCATAGACGCATAAAAAAGTCCTTTCCGGTCAGCCGGAGAGGACTTTTGTTAGAGTCGTACGATGTAAGGTCAAATAAAAACGGCGCCCTACGTATCTTCAGACAGTACAATTGCTGTACTATCTTCTGACTCGTACGACGCCGACCGCATAATCCTTTAGAGATTAGCTCCGTTGACCATTACAAGTTGGGTTATATTTGATTGTGTTATGCATCCGCTTCAGGATGCGGTGCTAATTAATACGTTTGTATGTTACCAAGCAAAGTCCGGTAGGATATGTATTCCTGGATATACTTTTGGCATTTTCTGATGCTTAAAGTATTTGGTATCCAATACTGATATCCTGTTGCAACGGGGACACTTGATATCGAAGTGGCCCTGACAGTCATAGACATACATGATTGCGTAACCGCAGCGAGGGCAGTGAAGAGCTCTTTTGACCATGTTTTCGACTTCTTTTCTGCACAGTTCTTCCTTTTCTCTTAAGGTTTCGTTGAGAAAGCTATCATCAAAAGGATCATATTTCTTGTGGCTCATAAGGAAATACCTCCTTGCTCTCTGATTGATATGATAAAGGCCTGACTTCAATTAAGTTGAGTTCTTTTAGCCTTATCATAAGGGTAGTAATTGAAACTTTCATTTCACTTGCTATACGCAGTAGCATTGCCTGATCGTACTTGCTGATACCATAATTCTCATATCTGGTTACCTTATGAGTGTTGAGGTATGTCTCAAGATATTTAAGTACGATAGGCTTAGGCATAAGCAGGCATGCAGAAATACGGTCTGCCTGTGTTTCATATATATTGAATTGGTCAGTAAGAAGCTGCTGATTGTAGTTAGCTTCGCTGTCGAAGGCATGGTTATAGTAAGCTGCTTGGTTCCCATATATACGGCTTGTTATTACATGACCAGCTTCATGACCTAATATGAACCTTCTTTTAGACTCATTACCGGGTGTTGTCAGATATTTATCAAGAACAATAGTATCTCTCGGATATAGAACTTCACGCTTTCTTCCGTTACGACTTATCCAGAGCTTTGTTATACCGTCGCTGGCAAATCCTATACAGTTACTATTTGTTGCAATGTTTTCATATACAACCGTGCAATGCAGGTAATTCATAACAAAGCTGTCTATGTCTATTGAAGGCAGAATCTTATTCCTAGCTCCAATACTTGTAAAGTACTGGTCCAACATTTGAGAACATGTCAATTCGATCTCATCATTATTCATAAACTTAAAATTCTTCATTTCACACTCCTATGATCGAATAGATAATGTGCCGTCATCTTGATCCGCAGGCTAGCTCATTGAATTCAGATATTGGCAAGATTCTTACTGTTCGGATAATTGCGAATTATTACGAACGAATGTTTGTTTGATGACAGGATGATAACATGGCAAATATAGCATTTCAATACGATTAATGGGTCACAAACACATTGAAAAATGTAATATTCCCGCGGAATTAATATATTTCAAGCGTTGCGAGAAATATTACAAATTTTAACTTGGTGAAAAACGGCGTGAGTACGATTAATGGAACAGGTAAGAAAATATAATTAAAGATTTAGCTTATATGATAATAGCTATATTAACCCCATACATTTATATGACTATAACACTCTTTTGTAGAAAACTATCCTTTTTCAACTTAATATCTTCAAGTGTTATTAGTTCAATGTAATGCACGGTTCACCTATGAACCTAACCATGGTTCAAGATTACGATGTTGGTGATATAATACCTGACTGAAAAATAAACCTTGACGAGGTTAATTGAATAAATGGAACAGTTCGAATGGGAGAAGCTTTCCTACGAAGAAAAGCGTATACAGCTTTATTTAAATCAGAAACAAACTCTTGATGCTTTCTTAAAGCGTGGAGCAATTACTAAGAACCAATATGACAAAAGTCTCGGTGATCTTACGGTGAAAATGGGAATGACTGGAGTTGGCGAATAATCGTTCTGTGTTTGAGTACTCTAATTATATTCATGCCTGAATATAGAGAATCCTCTTTTGGTTGCTTTATTGACCGTATCTGTGGTCCCTTTTGTGCGTGGACTAACAAAAGCAACAACTATCGGAATAGTCGATTCTGAAGCATATTCTATCATCTGTGAATTTCTGATTGGTCCGGCAGCTCTACCATATTTAGTCCATTCCGCAGGGAATACCTTACAGACTATTCCGTGCTTTTTAGCATACAATTCTCCAAGCATGTCTGCGCCTTCACAATGACCGCTTATTATTTCGATTTCATTGTTGGATAAGCTTTTCTCTGCCAATACAGAATCAACCAATGATTCCAAAGTGTCATAATCGTTGAAATGTCTTCCACCACAAACTATTATTCTGGCCTTGATTTCTATATTTGGCATAATGAGGCTCCCAATATGTTTTTTTGAACAATTGTAATTATGGGATTGCTGATGGGTGAATTTTAGGACATCGTTGTGTTTACCATATAGGTCAATATGGAAGATAAAAAGCAATCTTTTCTTATGGTTTACAATTCCATAATGCTATAAACATAAGAATATAGTAATTTTAAGAATATACAGAAGAATATAAAGGATATTTGACGGAGGTTTTTATGGCTAAAAAGGAAGAAAAAGCAGTTGAAAAGAAAACAGTAAAAATTGCTGCGACAAAGAAATCTGTAGAGAAAAAAGTTGTTGAGAAGAAGCCTGCCGCAAAGAAAGCCGCTCCAGCCAAGAAAGCTGTTGCCAAACCTTCAGTTAAGAAGGCAGTACCTAAAGATGTCTCTGCTAAGAAACGTGCAACCAAAGTACCGCTAAGAAAATTAAATACTTATGATGATTTCATTGATGTAGAAGTTGATTGGAAAATGGCTTTGGACTATGCATATGAGCATAGAAAAGATGAGCCTTATAATGAAGAACTGTTTCAAAAAGCAATGCTGGATACTCTGATATGGTTTGCTTCGAGACCGGTTATAGCGGTGAAGAACATGCAAATCTTTTCCTCTTATGATGTTGAACTCTATACTCACATAATCGAATATGTTTGTTATTTTGCAAGAATGTCAAAAGATGGTCTTCAGGATAACGGGCTTATGTTTTCTGCAAGTCAGACAATTGCTTGGTTCTATTCTCATTGCCTTGTTACTGATTCTCCGACTGTTATTCTGTCACAATCTAACGGAAGTTATCAATTGATCGTTCATGATAACTGGCTTGATGACACTAGAGATTTTGTGTATGACTTTACATCAGGTGATATTCAGGATTTTGTTGAGTACAAGAAACTGGAAGAAAAGAAATATAAGCTATGAGTGACGCCTGGGGAAAGAATACTTATAGTTTTGTTGGCAAGGAATATATTATGTCACGCATATTCATTACAGGTGATACACACGCTGATTACGACTGGAAGAAACTTACAACTAAGAGTTTTCCGGAACAGAAAGAACTCACCAAAGATGACTATGTTATCATAGCGGGTGATTTCGGCGGTGTGTTTCTTTTAGATAAGACTGATAAGTATATACAGAAGAATTATAACGACAGGAACTTCACCACACTCTTTATTGATGGCAATCACGAGAACCACGATGCTCTTGATGCATACCCGGTCGAGGAGTGGCATGGCGGCAAGATACATAAGATCGCCGATTCAGTTTTTCATCTCATGAGAGGCCAGGTCTTTGAGATCGGCGGAAAGACCTTCTTTACTATGGGCGGTGCTGAATCGACTGATAAGCAGTACAGGAAAGAAGGCAAAACGTGGTGGGCCCGTGAAATGCCATCCATCGAAGAGTATGAAGAGGCCATCACCAATCTTGAGAAGTGTGGCGGCAAAGTTGACTATGTGATCACCCATTGTGCGCCTGAGGCAACTCTCTGTGCACTTAATATGCCTGATATGTACTTCCGTTCAGCCAACGAACTGACAAGCTTCTTCGATACTATAGCTCAAACGATTCAGTTTAAAGACTGGTATTTCGGTCACTACCACGATGATTCCGACTGCGGCAAGTTCCATTTGCTTTATAGAAGGATAATTGAAGTGGAATCATAAGCCATAATAAAAGTAAAACAAAACCCGCTTTGCTCAGGAACCTCATAGAAGAGCAGTGCGGGTTTTGTATTTCAAATACATATAGGTTACATAGTAACCATTTGCATTATAGCTTTTTCTTATTTATGCGGTCAAACTCCAAGATTCACTATAGAGAAACTCTTACCAGTTCCTGCCACACCTTAACCATTGCATAGGTATCGAGCTCACAGTACTTGAGAAGATTGTGACGGGCTATTTTCTGATCCTCCGGTGACATATGCTGTATCTTAGGGAAGATGGTCATAGCTTCTCCGCCGTTGTGAACGCCTTCAAGATTGTGATAATTCAAACTGGGATCATCAGGGAAGATTGCCGGGAGTACGCTTTTAATGGAGAATGAACCGCCCATGGCCTTGTTATAGTACCATCCGGACTGGAATGGTACGAGCAGGTCAACAATGTTATTTCTGATGTTTGTAAGATGTTCTGAAAGATCAGGATATGTCTCCGCCAGTTCCTTGATTCTTGTGCATTCAAAGGCCTTGTTATATGCCGTTGCGCAGACGTTCATAGGAATATCCTCACATAAGCGCTCGGCAAGGGCTCTTCTGGGGTCTGTTCCTGATTCTGCAAGGAATTCCTTATGTTTAAGTTCGCCGCCTTCATGCTCAATGTAATGCAGAGAATACTGGAATGGAACCTGAGCGTAAGGTTTTGTCCCAACATATTCAGGAATAACAGGCTGCATTGTTTCGAAATCCAGGAAGTATAAGGGATAGGAGAGCGACTGCATGAAAACAGCTATCTCTGTCTTATTTACATAGGTCCCTTTATCTTCGAGGGCAAATTCTATCTGCCTGAGCTGCTTTTCGTTGGTAATGGGGGCATTATCAATGAGATCTCTATATGTAATCCAGCCGTTGTGGTAATACTCGAATTTCTTCTTAGAAGGAAGGCGGTATAGCTTAAAGACTGACTGTTCCGGTATATTCTTGGAGCAGTATTTCCAGAATGAACAGTCATAAGGCTTTTTGCAGTAGATGCCAAGGTCAATATCTGGTTCTTCGTCTGAAGTAAGGACTTTCTCAGCTATAGCGAGGTTAGGCTCGATTTTGAGAGTTTCGGCAGGAACTTCATCTGAAACATCAGATATAAAGAATAGCTGCGACAGATCAAGAGTGCCATCGAAGACGTAGTCTCCGTTAAGGCATACAAGATATGTTCCGGTTACTTTGACACCGCAATGCTCAAGAACATATTTCTGATATGAAATATCGGCAACATATACTTCCTTGTCATCGGTATACGAGCCGTCATCATTCATGTGTTTAGTCGAGCTTTTGACTTCATAGATAGCCCAGCCGTCGCCATCCTTCTTAAGAATATCAACAGCACAATAAAGGCCGTTATAAGAAAAAGAGGCTTCGCAAATATTCTCGGTGCCTTTTTCCATCTCTATGACGGTCTTTTCGATCATTTTGGGGAGATCAAGCTTTTCTCCGTTATATGTAGTAACTTCAACGAAGTCTCCAAACAGTCCCATAGCCAGGTCGCCAACCATATTGCCGGCCACGAAACGGGCTTCCACCATTTCGTCTATTGTTGCAGCTTCGGGCTTATATTGTCTTAGCCATGCTATTTTGGGGCACTGCCATAAGCCTGTGTACTTTGACTTGGATAGATAAACCATAGCAACCTCCCGAGGATGGATTACATAATCATTATAGCTTTCAGAGATTGATGCGGTCTATATGTTTCTTGCTCTTAGTCTCAGATACATATCTAAATTCCTGTAATGTACGCATTTTAGTACATGGTACTAATTAGAATTTATGGTAAGACAGGAGGCGAAGTGTTTGTATGAAAAAATTGAAATACATTATTTCAGATAAAGATTCGGTTGTTTATCTGAATGTAGATGAGATTTCGTGCTCGTATCAACGGAAATGTAGTAATGAAGACATAACCGTTTTAGCATCAAGTATAAAAGAAAATGGTGTTATTGTCCCTGTTATTGTTCGACAAAACGGAGAAAGGTATGACCTTGATTGCAGGCTGGCTTCGTTTGAAAGCGGTGAAATTGGCTGGAATAACATCTATCCCGGCTATTGTTCAAGATTCCAATAATAGATAGAGGTATTTTGAGATGATATATATAACAGGTGATACTCATGGCATGCAGGACTGGGAGAAGCTCAATACAACCAACTTCCCCGATCAGCTTTATATGCCGTTAGAAACGGATAAGTATCATGGAAACGATTACCTGATCATTCTTGGTGATTTCGGTGGTATCTGGGGTGATGAAGGTCATGACCGACATGTCATCAAGACGTATAACCAAAGAAGATTTATGACGTTGTTTATCGACGGCAACCACGAAAACCATGATCTTTTGGACCAATATCCTGTTGAGGAATGGAATGGCGGCAAGGTCCATTGTATATCAGACAAGGTTGTCCATTTGATGAGAGGTCAGGTATATACAATTGAGGGTATAAAGTTTTTTACGATGGGTGGAGCCGAGTCTACTGACAAGAAATACCGTAAAGAAGGAACGTCCTGGTGGGCTCGCGAGATGCCTTCAGATGAAGAGTATGAGGAAGCCCTAAGAAATTTGGAAAAGAATAACTTCGAAGTGGATATTGTGCTTACGCATTGTGCACCAGAAGGTTATATCGGAAAAAACATGAAGCCCGTCTTTAACTGCGACTTAAGCAGAGTGTTGGCTTATAGTATGGCAGGAGTATGTGACAGGTCAGGGAACAGGCTTACTAGTTTCTTGGATGATCTTATTACGGTGCATGGTTTGAAGTTCAAGCACTGGTATTTTGGCCATTACCATAGAAACATGGATTGGGACCGGTTTTCTCTCGTGTTTAATAAGATCATCTGGCTGGGTTGTTCAGATCTGACGCTATGGTATGAAGCCAGAGACTGCTATGAAAAAGCTTGTGGTGAAGACGGTTGCTGTTTTGAATACGGTGATTCTTACTTATTTATTAACGAGCCTGATGAGAAGCCGGTTTATCCAGATTGTTTGCATGTGCTTAACGTTGACGCGTCCAATGATAATCTTCCTGAGATAGAGAAGATAGCCGAGTATTTCTTTGATGATGTATACGTGACATGCAGAGCCGTGCTCATGATAGTAAGTAAAGACGGCTCGTACAGTTATTCTTGTGCAAAGGCAATGTTTGACTATATAAACGAGAACAGAAAGTTGTTCTATGGCCTTGTCTATCACATCAAATTAATGAGCATGACAAAATGTGCCGATCGGGAACTTGTTTTGAATCAGGACATATATACAGCTATGAAAACTGCTCTTGAAAAGAAAGGCCAAAATGCCTGAACGGAAAAGGAGGAAACTATGTTTTTTACAGGTTCATTTAGTTTGGATGGTTTCACTTGCCAGAGAGCTCATGAAGATGATGTCCCATGGGACGATGATGTAATCTCTTGGATTGACAGTAATGAGTTTTTGGAAGATGGGGGCTATGTATCCAATATAGGAGATATAGCGACTATACATATCCGGGAAGGTTATTTGGCAAAAGATATTACTTTTATTAAGACTATATTTGGTTTATATTCAGAGCACGGTATAAATCAAGTTGAGATTGTCCCTTTTGATGGTTGGCAGAATGAAATAAAGAAACGAAATAATTGATTTTATGGATATGAAAGTAGCAACAATGACATTCAGGCTTCATGCACCATGGGTGCATAGCCTAAAAGAAAAACGCATGATTGTTAAAAGCCTTGTAGCTAAGCTCCAAAATAAGTTCCATGTGTCTGCAGCAGAGATAGATGAGCAGGATGTGCATCAGATCATAGTTATCGGCGTGGCGGCTATAGTTCCTCACAATGCGATGGCTGACAGCGTTATGGATGAGATATCTGAATTTGTGGAGCTAAATACCGAGGCTGAGATCCTTGATGAGACTCGCGAGATAAGATAATTAGACAAACCCTTATGAAAATGAGCCTTTTTCCGTTTGGAGAAGGGCTCTTTATTTATGCCCTCATTTTGGTACATGCTGCTTCCTATAATGAAATCGTAAAAGAATAAGGAGGCAATAGTATGATTACCTATATTTGCGGATCCTTGATCAAATACTCCCAGTTTCCGGTTGAGTTCTTGAAGGAACTGAACAATCTCATGGAAGAAGGTGACGATATCCTTCTTGGTGATAATGATTTTGATCATAGGGTCTATGGCAGATTTACAAATAAACAGTACAAAAATGTAAGCGTAATGAAAGAAGGACCTGTTCGGAAGCGGTGGCGCTTTGTACGAATGGAATCCATGTTGAATTCCTTCGTTAGTATGTCGAAAAAATGTGACCGCATGATAGCCGTTTGGGATGGTGAGAGCCCGGATGCGTTTGTAAATATCCTTCTAATCCTTGCTTTGCATAAGAAGTGTCATATGTATTATCTGCCTTTGGATAAGTGTGTTGAGATTTCTTCTGTTGAAGACATTATTCCCTATGTTTCTGAACGTCAGTGGTGGACTAAAGATGACATAGAAGAGGTTCTCAGAACATGCTGTTTTGGGGATCAGATGGTCACTTATTTGCTTGAAGACTTAAAATCCCCGTCTGCAGCTGAATCTTTTGTTACTGAAATTATAGGCAGGGCACCAATTCCGATAAAAAAGAAGCGAGAGTTGATGGAAAATCTTCTTAAGAAAAACAATCTCAATTTTGAAGCATTTGCTAAAGTCTCTGAACTTATCAGGACAGATGCAGATATTGAACTTGTGAAACAGACGATTAAGGATACATATGATTTATTCGGTCCTAATCTCAGCAATTACATCTCTGCTATTCATAGAGCAGAGAACGCCATGAAAAACAGTATGTATTACCTTTTTTCTGAGTGGTATGACCTGGATGTTTATTTTGAGAAATCTTATCCAATCGGAATGTTTGATTCCTTCAAAAAGACTATGGAATGTATCAAACGTGAAGAACGGTTTGAGCGAGATGGTGTTGAAGAGGATGAAGATGAGGATAACTTGAATGAAGGCTGGTATAGGATAGAAGCTTGGTATAGCGATGTTTTTGATAAAGAGTATGAACACACATACAATTTCTACGTTTACAAAGATGAGGTGTGCTGGTTTGAAGAACTGCATCTTGAGACAATGGATTATGGAGTTAAGTCTTACAGTCCCGTTAATAATGATTTCTTCGGTGATATATCCGATTTGGAACTTTCAACACCTTTCAAGTGTGGCGATATAGTCAGGGTCGATTGCAGACCGTTCGGGCCTCCGTTTAATGCTCTTGTAATCGAGGGAAGACATCAATATGACGGTTGTTTCCCTCAGGTGCTGTTTAATATTCCTTACACGGATAACTGGGCTTTAACATCATTAAAGTATAAGCGGTTTTATAAGGATGCTGAGGAGACACTTTATTTACCTCATTTATCACCTTTATATAGACTCAGATCAGCAAAGTCTGAGGAATTGACTGAAGCTGATGAAATCTTGTTCAGAATCAGCAAAGAACTTGAAAGCAATGAGGATAAGGGCAGTGCCTTTTGGAATGCATGGCGACATGGAGCAAGTGAGGGCTTGAGTGCTGATGAAGTGGTGAAGACATGGGAGTCAGTCAAGAACCCAACCGCCTAAGATTTAATTGAATGAAAAATGGCCGCAAAACAGAACTTTATAAGCAGTTATGTCCCATTAAATGAACAGTCGTAAATATAAAATCCAAGAACAACCTGAATGTCGGAAAGAGGTGTTATAGATTGAGTAATTCACAGAAAAATATACAAGGCCAGTTGTCATTGGCAGATCTTCTTGCCTCCAATAAAGCTGGAGAGATTGGCAACAATTTCTCTCCCGACCAAATACAGAAGCTGATCAATACGCTCAATGCTGCTAAGAAAGCCGCAAGGCAGCGTGAGCGTACTGAGAGGCTTCGCATAGAAAAAGAGGAACGTGAAAGAAAAGAACGTGAAGAACGTGAGAGACAGGCCCGACACGTTGATGAAGTAACCTGTATGGATCTTCCGCTTGATTGGGAAAATGTCTTTAACGGAGATGAAAGAACGCAGGGAATTCATGTTGACAGTATTCCTGATGCTCTTGTAATGAGCCTTACAACTCTTGGTAAGGTTGATATTGAATACATTTCCTCCATAACCGGTGTCGAATATAAGACAGTTATAAGTACACTTAGGGGTTCAATTTATCAGAATCCTGATACTTGGGGAGAATGCTTCTTTAAAGGTTGGGAAACGTCAGAAGAATATCTGTCCGGTAATCTTATGAGAAAATGGAATTCTGCGTATAAAGCCAATGAGGAATACAATGGCTATTTTGCCGATAACCTGAAGGCAATAGAAAAGGTCCTTCCGCCTGCTGTTGCTACAAAAGACATTTATATCACTCTTGGCTCTCCATGGGTACCAACAGATATTATCGATGATTTTATAGAACACCTTTTTGGTACTCCGTATGGATATAGGTATTATTCGGAAGATGAGAAAAGCGAATTCTTCAGAACACGTCACGATGAAATTACGGGAACATGGGAGATTCCGAGCAAGAGCAGGTATTCTCATAGCATTGCGGTAACGTCAACATATGGTACCAAACGGATAGAGGCGCTGCATATTCTTGAGAATACGCTCAATATGAAAGCTGTAAAGGTCACGGATGAAAGAAAGAGCCAGACTAACAAATCCGGTGTCAGAAAAGTCATAAACAGAAAAGAAACAGTTGCTGCACTTGAGAAGCAGAAACTCCTTATCAAGGCATTTCAGGATTGGGTGTGGACTGATCCTGCGCGCAAGGAGAGACTGGAGATCATATTCGAGAACAACTTCAGTTGTGTCAGACGGAGGATGTTTGACGGCTCTTTCCTTACTTTTCCCACTATGTCTCCATGTGTGACCTTATATCCGTATCAGAAAGATGCGGTAGCAAGGATTATCTTTTCACCAAATACCTTGCTTGCACATGATGTAGGTGCGGGAAAAACCTATGTCATGATTGCAGCCGGTCAGGAACTCAGACGCATGGGTTTATCCAAGAAGAATATGTATGTTGTGCCCAACAATATAGTAGGACAGTGGAAAAATATTTTTGGCCTTATGTATCCGAACTCCAAAATCTTATGTGTTGAGCCTAATATGTTTAAGCCGAGCAAACGTGAAGAAATCCTAGCGCGTATAAGGGATGAGGATTTTGACGGAATAATTATTGCTTATAGCTGTTTTGAGATGATTCCTTTATCCCGTCAGTGTTATTTGGATGAACTTAAGACGCAACAGGAAAAGATAGCTAAATTGATACAGAGCAAAGGCAAGGCTACCTCCAGGTTGACAAAAAAACAGGAAAAGCTCTCAGAGGCAATTTTTGAACTGAATATTGCCTGGAATGACATGTATGATACCGTCTATTTCGATGAGCTTGGCATTACAAGACTTTTTGTTGATGAAGCACACAATTATAAGAACATACCGATAGAAACAAAGGCTACAAATGTTTTAGGCATTTCCAAGAATAGTTCGAAAAAGTGCCAGGATATGCTTGATAAGGTGCATATGATTCAGCGGAAGAACGATGGCAAGGGTGTCGTTATGGCAACCGGTACTCCGATAACCAATTCGATAACAGATGCTTTTGCGATGCAGACATATCTTCAGAGCGGCGAACTTGGTTTGCTCGACCTCCAGAGTTTTGACAGCTGGATCGGTATGTTTGCTGAGCGAGTAACTGAATTCGAGATTGATGTTGATACGAGTTCCTATCGTTTAGCAACAAGATTTTCGAAATTCCATAATCTCCCGGAACTGACAGCACTGTTGTCTTCTATAGCTGATTTCCATTCTGTTGATGAGGCGGTTGGCATTCCTAAGCATGACGGCTACAAGGATGCGTTGATAGGGAAGACCAAAGAGTTTTCCGACTATCTTGAGCTTATCTCCGACCGAGCAGAACAGGTCAGAAGCGGTATTGTCAGCCGTAGAGATGATAACATGCTCAAGATCACGACTGACGGAAGAAAAGCAGCTTTGGATATGAGGCTGGTTGATTCAAAAGCTGTTTATACTTATCAGTCCAAGGTCGCCAGATGTGCCGAAAACATAGCAGATATCTATATGAAGACTTTTCAGGATAAGAGTACTCAATTGGTGTTCTGTGATTCATCGACTCCGAAGAAAGACTTCAATCTGTATACAGAACTGAAGGAGCGGCTGATGTATTACAACATTCCTGAAGAACAGATAGCGTTTATACACGATGCCGATACTGAGACTAAGAGATCTTCATTGTTCAGGAAAGTGCGAAAAGGCGAGATTAGGATCCTGATAGGATCGACATTTAAACTCGGTCTTGGAGTGAATATACAGGACAAGCTTATAGCTCTTCATCACCTTGATGTCCCGTGGAGACCTGCCGACATGATACAGCGTGAAGGACGTATCCTAAGACAAGGTAACGAGAATGAGAAAGTCATTATATTCCGTTATATTACGGAAGGCAGTTTCGATGCATATTCCTGGCAGCTTCTTGAGACTAAGCAGCGTTTCATTTCCAGCCTTTTGTCGGGTTCACTTACAGAAAGAAGCGGAGCTGACATTGATGATACCGTCCTGGATTATGCCGAAGTAAAGGCGTTGGCAGTAGGCAATCCGCTTGTAAAAGAGCGTGTTGAGGCCGCCAATGAGTTAATGCGCTATATGGTCCTGCAGCATAAACTTTCTGAATCCAGAATACAGATGGAAAGGGAATTGCTTGAGATTCCGGCAAAAATCGATCATCAGAAAACCCTTATAAATAAATGCGAAGAAGACCTGGTTTACTGCACAGAATGGAGAAAGGCTAATCCACCTGTTACAGAGAATAAACTCAAGAAAGAGGAAGCTGAACGCAGAAAAGCATTAAGAGAAACGATTAACAGTGCTGTCAGAGATAATATCCTTCAGACTTCTGAGAATCCGCTTATGGTCTATCGTGGATTTGCTATTATCCTTCCAACTAACATGACGGCAGCCAAACCTTATGTGTGGCTTGTAAGGAGCGGAAGATACTGTGTGGATCTGGGTGATACTGATGTCGGCAATCTGATAAGGATAGACAACGCTCTTGATACATTATCTGAGCGCCTCAAAGGACTAACGGACGAACTGAATAAACTGGAAAACCGGCAGTTAGATATAAAAGCAGAACTGGATAAAAACGAAGGTTATTCTGACGAAATAGAGTTTTTCAAGAAGAAGGTCAAAGATATTGATAAGAAATTGGGAGTGAAGAAATGAGTGATGTTAAGTTGTCAAATGTGCCGTCAATGTCTGTCGGCAAGATGATCGAGGTTTTGGGCGATTCCTATTGCACAGTAATTAATAACCGGCTTCCGGTGAAAACAATGCCATCGGTAATGCTCTGGGGTCCTCCGGGAGTAGGTAAATCGCAGGCTGTGCGTCAGATCGCATCTAAGATAGAGGATGCTACCGGCAAGAAAGTTAATGTTACGGATGTCAGACTCTTGCTGTTCAATCCTATTGATCTTCGTGGCATTCCGACATCCAATGAAGATAAGACTTTGGCAGTATGGTTAAGACCGCAGATTTTTCATATGGATGATTCAAACGATGTTGTGAATATCCTCTTTCTCGATGAGATTTCAGCTGCACCTCAATCGGTTCAGGCTGCGGCATATCAGATAACACTAGATAGAACTGTAGGCGAGCACCGACTTCCAGATAACTGCATTGTTATAGCAGCAGGCAACAGGACAACGGATAAATCGGTTGCTTACAAGATGCCGAAGGCGTTAGCTAACCGTCTTATGCATATCGAGGTTGAGGGCAGCTTTGATGCCTGGAAAGAGTGGGCTATTAAGAGTGGTATCAATGACAAGGTAATCGGGTTCCTTTCATTTAAGAGGAACTATCTTATGGAATTTGATTCTGGATCTGAAGATCTGGCATTCACAACTCCTCGTTCATGGGAGATGGTAAGCAACATTCTCAACGGAATAGACAGTGATATCAATAAGATGTATCCGCTTATCGCAGGTGTTGTCGGAACAGGTGTGGCTGTCGAGTTCAGAACGTGGGAGAAAGTCTATAAAGACCTGCCTTCGATAGATGAGATATTTGAAGGGAAGATGCCAAAGGTTCCAAGGAGCACAGATGCTCTTTATGCACTGACTGCTTCAATGGTTACTTACGCAAGATTACACAAGAATGATATGACAAGTATAGGAAATTCGATTCGTTATTCAGAGACAATGCCTCCTGACTTCAGTGTGGTATTACTCAAGGATTACATGTACATAGAACCCGGATTTAAAGAAAAGCTGATGCTCGTACCTGAGTTTGCTAAATGGATGCAGAATAAGGGGAAACTCCTGAATGGATCTATCAAGTGAGAATAAACGTGAATATATTAAAAGAATTCTTCTATCAAGAATGAGGATCCTATGCAATAACGGCTTTTACGGGCTGCTTCTTATGCATATGGATTTTGCGATTGATATGAAATGTGAGACTGCGTGTACGGACGGAAGGAAAATCTACTTTGGCCCTTCATTTCTTAGTAACTTAAGTGATGATGAACTGGATTTTATAATGATGCACGAGATAATGCATTGCGCTTTGCAGCATTGCCTCAGAACCGGTGACAGGGATCCCGAAGCATTTAACATTGCCTGTGATATCGTTGTCAATTCCAATATCCTCAAATCCTTCCACATGGATAAAAGCAGGATCACGCTGAAAGAATATGGCGAGAGCATGCATATCGCGCCGGACGGCAAGGAAGGCTATGAATATACGGCAGAGCAGGTATACGCCATGCTGACTGCGCCGGGGTCGCCTTATCGAAGCATGATGGGAAATGCGGCGGCTGACGGGAAAAGCAGCAGAAGTCAACGACAGGTGGGAGGTTCAAAGAATAAGAAACAGGAATCTGACGAAGCGGCTTCAGGAAGTGCGTCACCTGCCGGAAAGGACCACGGACGTCGGTACAAGAACAACTCACAAAACTCGAATCAGGAAACGGATGGTACATCTACATCCGGGAAAGACCATGGCGGTCAGCGAGCAGGACAGTTCGATTCCTGGGATGACCACTCGAAATGGAAAGAAATGGAAGAAGATGAGTGGTTGCAGGACCTGTGGGTAAAGCGGCTTGAGGACGCTGCGGAAGCGATCAGCGTACGGGATCCCTCGAACCAGAGAGGCACTCTGCCTGATTTTGCGGTCCGCATTCTGAAAGAGCTGAAAGAACCGCAGACGGACTGGCGGACCGTTCTTGACAGCTTTGTCCAGGAAGAGATCGCAGACTATTCCTTTACACCGCCCGACAGAAGAATGGCAGACTTTGACTTCTTCCTGCCGGATTTCAATGATAAGGAAGACATGGTGTCCGACATCCTTTTTATGATCGACACTTCCGGATCCATGTCGGATGATATGGTGACAACTGCATATTCGGAAGTG
>JAEEGJ010003546.1_pt1 | contig 58981 bp, 47 predicted proteins | sample 8958761 | NCBI WGS metagenome assembly JAEEGJ01 (sample SAMN16246546, study PRJNA631951) | gut metagenome | biome: gut microbiome; feature: rumen; material: RS-attached | host: Bos | place: Iran: Karaj | collected 2018-10 | reverse complement strand
ACCCGGCCGCCGCCATCAGCGTCAAGCTGGTGTCGGAGAGCGGCGTGGGCACGATCGCCGCCGGCGTGGCCAAGGCCAAGGCCGACCTGATCGTCATTTCCGGGGCCGAGGGCGGCACCGGAGCTTCTCCCGCATCCTCGATGCGTTTCGCGGGCATCAGCCCGGAAATCGGCCTCGCTGAGGCGCAGCAGACGCTCGCGCGCAACGGCCTGCGCAGCCAGGTCCGCCTCCAGGTGGACGGCCAGCTCAAGACCGGCCGCGACGTGCTCCTGATGTCGCTGCTCGGCGCGGACGAGTTCGGCTTCGGCACCTTGCCGCTGATCGTGCTCGGTTGCGTGATGATGCGCAAGTGCAGCCTCAATACCTGCCCCACGGGCGTGGCCACGCAGGATCCCGAGCTGCGCAAGCATTTCCTCGGCAAGGCGGACTACCTCGTCAACTACTTCACCTACCTCGCACAGGAAGTGCGGGAATACCTTGCGGAGATGGGCTTCCGCAGCCTCTCCGAAGTCGTGGGCCACACGGAACTGCTGGTCCGCAAGCCGGTGGATCCGGCCTCCAAGGCCGCACGCGTGGACCTGTCCCGCGTGCTCTTCAAAGAGGAGGGCTCCTGCGGCTGGTCGGGCGCTGACTTTCATGCGCTCCCGCCCGTGCGCGACCTCGAGATCATCAAGGCCGCCCAGCCGGCCATCGAATGGAAGGAGGAAATCAGCCTCGAGTATCCCATCGCCAACACCGACCGCGCCGTCTGTACGATGCTCAGCGGCCGGATCGCGGCCAAGTACGGCGCCGAGGGCCTGCCCGATTCGACCCTGAACATCAAGTTCAAGGGCTCGGCCGGCCAGAGCTTCTGCGCTTTCCTCGCCGGGGGCATCAACGTGCGCCTGGAAGGCGAGGCCAATGACTACGTGGGCAAGGGCTTGAGCGGTGGCCGGGTGGCCATCCGCCCGTCCGCACGCGCCACGTTCAAGGCTGAGGACAACATCATTGCCGGCAACACTTGCCTCTATGGCGCCACGGGTGGCGAAATGTACGTCGCCGGCCGCGCCGGACAGCGCTTCGCCGTCCGTAACTCGGGCGCCAAGGCGGTCGTAGAAGGCGCGGGCGACCATTGCTGTGAGTACATGACGGGCGGCCGCGTGGTCGTCCTGGGTCCCGTGGGCCGCAACTTCGCAGCCGGTATGTCCGGCGGCGTGGCCTATGTCTATGATCCGGAGCATGTCTTCGACTATTACTGCAACCTCGACATGGTCGAGATCTCCCTCGTGGACGACAAACTCGACCGCAAGGAGCTGCACGAGCTGATTCGCCAGCACTACCTCTACACCGGGTCCAACCTGGCGCGGACGCTGCTGGACGACTGGGCCCGCTCGGTCGACGACTTCATCAAGGTCATTCCGATTGAATACAAGCACGTTCTCGAGCAGGAGCGCCTGCGCGCCCTGGCGGAGAAAGTACAGAACCTCCAAATCCAATATTGACGCCTTATGGGAGACTACAAAGCATTTTTGACGATACCCCGCAAGGAAGCCGGCTACCGGCCGGTTCATGACCGTATCCAGGATTTCGGGGAAGTGGAGCAGACGCTCAACGAGGGCGACCGCCGGCTGCAGGCGTCGCGCTGCATGGACTGCGGTGTGCCCTTCTGCAACTGGGCCTGCCCGCTGGGCAACCGTCCGCCGGAGTGGAACGACGCCGTGTATAAAGGGGACTTCGAGCTGGCCTACCGCCTGCTCAACTCGACCAACGATTTCCCGGAGTTCACCGGACGCGTGTGCCCGGCGCTCTGCGAAAAGGCCTGCGTGCTCAACCTCACGATGCACGAGCCGACGACCAACCGCGAGAACGAAGCGGCCATCACGGAAATCGCTTACCGGGAAAACTATGTGCGCCCGGTCGCGCCGGAACGCAACGGCCGCAAGGTGGCCGTGATCGGCGCGGGGCCTTCGGGCCTGGCCGCGGCCAACCAGCTGAACCGCCGGGGCTACACCGTGACGGTCTTCGAGAAAAACGAGAAGGCCGGCGGCCTGCTGCGCTTCGGTATTCCGAATTTCAAGCTGAACAAGACCGTCATCGACCGCCGCATCGCGCTGATGGAGCAGGAGGGTATCACCTTCCGCTACGGTGAGGAGGTGGCGCCGGACGCGCTGCCGAAAGGCTTTGACGCATACGTCATCGCCACCGGCACCCCGACGGCGCGCGACCTGAGCGTGCCCGGGCGCGAGCTCAAAGGCGTTTACTTCGCCCTGGAGCTGCTCGCCCAGCAGAACCGCGTCCTGTACGGCGCCGAAGTCGATGCCGCGCACCGCGTGAGCTGCAAGGGCAAGGACGTGCTGGTCATTGGCGGCGGCGACACGGGTTCCGACTGCATCGGAACGGCGCACCGTCAGGGCTGCAAGTCCGTGATGCAGATCGAGATCATGCCCAAGCCGCCCGTGGGTCCGGACGACCCGGCCAACCCCTGGCCGAACTGGCCGCGCACGCTCAAGACCTCTTCTTCGCACGAAGAGGGCTGCGTGCGGCGCTGGAACATCAATACGCTCCGTTTCGTGGGCGAAAAGGGCAAGCTGACCGGCGTGGAGATCCAGCCCATCGACTGGAAACCCAACCCCGAGGGCGGACGCCCGCTGATGGTCCCTGCCGGCGAGCCGGAACTGGTCAAGGCGGACATCGTCCTGCTGGCCATGGGCTTCCTGAAGCCGCAACTTCCTGAGGTGGGGGAGAATGTCTTCTTCGCCGGCGACGTGCAGAGCGGCGCCTCCCTGGTTGTCCGCGCGATGGCTTCCGGCCACACGGCTGCAGCCGCTGTGGACGCTTATTTTAAAAAACCTAAAAAGAAATGATGAACACGAAGTATATCTTCATTACGGGCGGCGTGGTCTCGTCGCTGGGCAAGGGTATCATCTCCGCCAGCCTGGGTAAACTCCTCCAGGCTCGCGGATTCAAGGTGACGATCCAGAAGTTCGACCCTTATATCAACATCGACCCGGGGACGCTCAATCCCTACGAGCACGGTGAGTGCTACGTTACGGCCGACGGCATGGAAACGGACCTGGACCTTGGTCATTACGAGCGTTTTACGGGCATCCACACCACCCGCGAGAACTCCATCACCACGGGGCGCATCTACAAGACGGTCATTGACCGGGAGCGCCGGGGCGATTATCTGGGCAAGACCATTCAGGTCGTCCCGCACATCACCGACGAGATCAAGCGCCGGATGCTGCGCAAGGACGTGAAGGGGGAGGATCTCGACTTCGTGATCACGGAAGTGGGCGGTACCATCGGTGACATCGAGAGTGCGCCGTTCATGGAGGCCATCCGTCAGCTGCGCTGGCAACTGGGCCGCGATTCCGTCTGCGTCCACCTGACTTATGTGCCTTACCTGAAGGCCGCCGAAGAACTTAAGACCAAGCCCACGCAGCACTCCGTCAAGGAGCTGCAGGGGATGGGCATCCAGCCCGACATCCTGGTGCTCCGCACCGAGCGCCACCTCGATGACGCCGTGCGCATGAAGGTGGCTTCCTTCTGCAACGTGGACCTCGAGTGCGTGGTGCAGAGCGAAGACCTGCCGAGCATCTACGAGGTGCCCGTGAACATGCAGCGTCAGGGCCTCGATGCGGCCATCCTGCGCAAGATCGGTATCCCCGTGGGGGAGACGCCCGCGATGAAATCCTGGCACGACTTCCTCGCCAAGCAGGCGAACGCGCACCGGCTGGTGCACGTGGCGCTCGTGGGTAAATACGACCTCCAGGATGCCTACAAGAGCATCCGCGAGAGCCTGAACCTCGCCGGTATCTACGATGAGGTGAAGGTGAAGATACACTTCATCAACAGCGAAGGCGTCACGCGCGAGAACGTGGCGGAGAAGCTCGCCGGTATGGCGGGCGTGGTGATCTGCCCGGGCTTCGGCCACCGCGGCATCGAGGGCAAGATCCTCGCCGCGGAGTTCGCCCGCACGCACGATCTGCCCTGCTTCGGCATTTGCCTGGGCATGCAGATGATGGTGATCGAGTTCGCCCGCAACGTGCTCGGCCTGTCCGACGCCGACAGCAGCGAGATGAACCCCGACACGCCGCACAACGTGATCGACATCATGGAGGAGCAGAAGAACATTACCCAGATGGGCGGCACGATGCGGCTCGGCGAGTATCCCTGCCAGCTCCGCGCCGGCAGCCTCGTTGCGGAGGCCTACGGCGGGCAGGAGAGCATCCGGGAGCGCCACCGCCACCGCTACGAGTTCAACAACAAGTACCGCAAGGATTACGAGAAAGCCGGCATGCAGTGCGTGGGCGTGAACCCCGACGCCGACCTGGTGGAGATCGTGGAGATCCCTGAGCTTCGCTGGTATATCGGCACGCAGTTCCACCCCGAGTACGCCTCGACGGTCCTGCATCCGCATCCGCTTTTTGTAAGTTTTATCAAAGCCTGTATTGCTAATGGAAACGTTGAAGCATGAGTGTGGCGTGGCGATGATCCGCCTGCTGAAACCCCTGTCGTATTATAAGAAGAAATACGGCACGGAACGGTATGCCCTGAACAAGCTCTACCTGCTGATGGAAAAGCAGCACAACCGCGGCCAGGAAGGCGCGGGTGTGGGTTGCGTCAACCTGGACGCGCCGGTGGGCGAGGAGTACATGTTCCGTGAGCGGGCCATGGGCAAGGATGCGATCACCGAGGTGTTCAAAGCCATTGACGGCTCTTTCCTGGGCCATCTTTACATGGGACACCTGCGTTACTCGACCACAGGTAAGAGCGGGCTGCAGTTCGTGCATCCTTTCCTGCGCCGCAACAACTGGCGCGCGAAGAACCTCTGCCTGTGCGGCAACTTCAACATGACCAACATCGACGAGGTCTTTCGTTTCCTGACGGCCCAGGGACAGTCTCCCCGCATCATGGGCGATTCCTACATCACCCTGGAGCTGATGGGCCACCGGCTTGACCGCGAGGTGGAGCGCCTCTACGCCATCGCGCGGGAGCTGGGCCTGGAGGGCGTCAAGATTACGGAATTCATCGACGACCACGTGAAAATGGGGAACGTGCTGCGCTCGACGATGCCGCATTTCGACGGCGGCTACGTGATGTGCGGCCTGACGGGCAGCGGCGAGATGTTCGCCGTGCGCGACCCCTGGGGCATCCGCCCGGCGTTCTGGTACCAGGACGACGAGATTGTCGTCGTGGCCAGCGAGCGCCCCGTCATCCAGACGACCTTCGACCTGCAGGCTGAAGATATCCACGAGCTCCGTCCCGGCCAGGCTCTGATCGTGACGAAGCACGGCAAGATGGAGCTCGAGCAGATCCAGCAGCCGCGAGAGAACAGCGCCTGCTCGTTCGAACGTATCTATTTCAGCCGCGGTTCCGACTGCGACATTTACCGGGAACGCAAGCGCCTGGGCGAGCAGCTTACGCCCGCCATCATGAAGGCGATCGGCGGTGACGTGGCGCATTCCGTTTTCTCCTACATCCCGAACACGGCCGAGGTCGCCTTCTACGGCATGACGGAGGGTGTGCGCCGGCTGGACCACGACGTGCGTATCGAAAAAGTGGTGGTCAAGGACATCAAGCTGCGCACCTTCATTACGGAAGGGGACGAGCGCAACGACCTGGCCGCCCACGTGTACGACATCACCTACGGTTCGCTCCAACCGGGCGTAGACAACCTGGTCGTGATCGACGACTCGATCGTTCGCGGCACGACCCTGCGGGAGAGCATCTTCAAGATCCTCGACCGCCTGCACCCGAAGAAGATCGTGATGGTGTCGAGCGCTCCGCAGATCCGCTACCCGGACTACTACGGCATCGACATGTCGCACCTCGAGGAGCTCTGCGCCTTCCGTGCCGCCATCGCCCTGCTGCAGGAGCGCGGCATGAAGCACCTAATCTCCGACATCTATCAGGCCTGCAAGACGGATCCGCTGTCCAACAACCATGTGCGGAACGTCTATGCGCCCTTTACCGTGGAGGAGATCAACGCCAAGATCGTGGAGATGCTCCGCCCGGAGGGCATGCAGGCACCCGTCGAACTGGTGTTCCAGAGCATCGAGGGCCTGCACACCGCCTGCCCGAAACATCCCGGCGACTGGTACTTCACCGGACATTATCCCACGCCGGGCGGCGTCCGCCTCTGCAACGAAGCGTTTATCGCTTATGTGGACCGGTCCGGCATCCTGAAAGGAGCTACCGACCTGTCGCGACAGTGATGCGCGCGTAGCTATTCATTAACATATTGATTGAGAATGACTTGCGAATTTCTGTAATTCGCATGACAGGGGGGATTATTTTGTTTTTTCGAAAGTTGTTAACCTTTTAAGTTAGTAGTGTTATGATGAAAAAAATTGAAGCCATTGTGCGTAAGACGCACTTTGAGGACGTCAAGCAAGCGCTGTTCGACGCCGACATCAACTGGTTCTCTTACTCTGAGGTCAAGGCCATCGGGCAGGACCGGGAGGACCGCATCTACCGCGGTGTGATGTATTCCACCGACGTCATCTCCAGAATCGAGATTACCATCGTCTGCCGCGAGCAGTTCGTGGAGCCGGCCATCAAGGCCATCATGGCCGCCGCCCGCACGGGTGAGGTTGGCGACGGGCGCATCTTCGTCAGCCCGGTCGACGACACCTGGTCCATCCGGACCGGTGAGCACGGCGACACCGTCCTGCGGGACAAGAAGTAGTTTTGTTAGTAGTAGTGTAAAACCTTTAAAGAGAAATTATTATGGAAGAATTAGCTATCTCCCTCGATACCGTATGGATGCTGCTTGCAGCGATGTTGGTTTTCTGGATGCAACCGGGATTCGCCCTCTGTGAGGCCGGTTTCACGCGCAGTAAGAACTCTGTCAATATCCTGATGAAGAACTTCGTGGACTTCATCCTGGGTTCCCTTCTTTTCTTCTTTGTCGGTTTCGGCTTCATGTTCGGCAGCGACGGCGCCGGTTTCATCGGTGCCCCCAACTGGGGTGACCTGTCCTTCTACAAGGGTGACCTGCCCGTCGAGGGTTTCCTGGTCTTCGAGACGGTCTTCTGCGCCACCGCGGCGACCATCGTCAGCGGTGCCATGGCCGAGCGGACCAAGTTCAACATGTACCTGGTCTATAGTGCCGTCATCTCGCTGCTCATCTATCCCGTTGAGGGTCACTGGACCTGGGGTGGCGGCTGGCTCAGCGAGCTGGGCTTCCACGATTTCGCCGGTTCGGCGATCGTCCACAGCGTCGGCGGCGTGCTGGCCCTGATCGGTGCCATCGCCCTCGGTCCGCGTATCGGGAAGTACGGCAAGGACAAGAAGAGCCGCGCCATCCCCGGCCACAACCTGGCCCTCGCTGCACTCGGCGTCTTCATCCTCTGGCTCGGATGGTTCGGCTTCAACCCGGGCAGCCAGCTGGCCGCCAGCGGGGAAGTGAACCGCACCGCCATCTCCCATGTGTTTCTGACCACCAACCTCGCGGCTGTCGCCGGTGGCGCCGCCACGATGTTCCTGACCTGGATCAAGTACGGCAAGCCGTCCCTCTCCCTGATGCTCAACGGCATCCTGGCCGGTCTGGTCGGCATCACCGCCGGCTGTGACGTGGTCTCTGCATGGGGCGCCGTCATCATCGGCCTCGTCTGCGGCATCGTGCTGGTGTTCGCCATCGAATTCATCGATCACAAGCTGCATATCGACGACCCGGTGGGTGCTTCCTCCGTGCATGGTGTGTGCGGTATCCTCGGCACGCTCCTGACCGGTCTGCTGGCTACGGACGGCGGCCTCTTCTACGGCGGCGGCTGGCACTTCTTCGGTGTGCAGGCCCTCGGCATCGTGGTCATCGACCTCTGGGCGGCCGTTTGCGGCTTCCTGCTCTTCTTCGGCATCAAGAAATTCTGCGGTCTGCGTGTTGAACCGCGCGTGGAGGAGGAAGGCCTTGATGTCTATGAGCACGGCGAAGGCTGCTATAACAACTAATTCATTTGTTCAACTGTCAAAATGTATTGCCTTATGAAAAAGATATTTACCATACTCTCTATTGCTGTCTTGTCTCTGACTGCCTTGGCTCCGGCCAAGGCACAGGACAAGCTGGAAGCCTCCGTCGGCGCTGATTTCGTCAGTCGCTACATCTGGCGTGGCCTGGACCTGGGCGGCGTGTCTTTCCAGCCGACGCTCGGCCTGGACTGGAAGGGCCTGAGCCTGTCGGCCTGGGGCTCGGTCGGCATTTCCAATCCGGCCGACACGAAGGAGTTTGACCTGACGCTCAGCTACACGATCGGTGGTTTCAACATCGGCGTGACGGATTATTGGTTCGATGCGGGCCTGGACCCGCTGGACCGCTACTTCATGTATCGCTCCGACTGCACGAACCACGTCTTCGAAGCCAACATTGGCTATGATTTCGGCTTTGCCGCCATCCAGTGGTACACCAATTTCGCCGGCAACGACGGCGTGAACCCCGCAGGCAAGCGCGCTTTCAGCAGCTACCTGGAACTCAGCGCCCCGTTCACCCTGGGCGGAGCGGACTGGTCGGCTGCCGTCGGCGTGGTCCCGTTCCCTACGGATTTCTACGGTACGGAGAAATTCGCGCTGGTCAACCTCTCGCTGACCGCGTCGAAGGAGATCGCCGTCACGGACAGCTTCTCCATCCCCGTCTTCGCGCAGGTGGCCGCCAACCCGTACACCCGGGAGGCTTTCTTCGTGATCGGCTTTACGCTGCAGCCGTAGTTTTATAATAGTTAATATTCATTTCGGGCTGCATGATCGTCATTCCGGGTTTGACCCGGAATCTCGGTTTGCCCCGGAATATCCAACAGGAATAAAACAGTAAGCTTATGTGTGGAATAATCGGTATTTTCAATGTCAAGGAGCAGTCTGACGCGCTGCGTCGGAAGGCCCTGGAGATGAGTCGCAGGATCCGCCATCGCGGACCGGACTGGAGCGGCATCTGGTGTGGCGGAAGCGCCATCCTCTGCCACGAGCGCCTGAGCATCGTGGACCCCAAATCGGGCGGACAGCCCCTGATCTCCCCGGACGGGAAGCTGGTGCTGGCCGTGAACGGCGAGATCTATAATCACCAGGAGATCCGCCGCCGTTACGCCGGGAAATACGATTTCCAGACAGGGAGCGACTGTGAAGTGATTCTGGCCCTTTACCGCGATAAAGGGCCAGATTTCCTGGAGGATCTCAGCGGCATCTTTGCCTTCGCGCTCTACGACGTGGAGAAGGATGCCTTCCTGATCGCCCGCGACCCCATCGGCGTGATTCCGCTCTACATCGGTTTCGACGACGCCGACGGCAAGGTCTATGTGGCCAGCGAGTTGAAGGCCCTGGAAGGGCAGTGCGAGCGCTACGAGCCCTTCCTGCCGGGTCACCTCTATTGGAGCCGTGAGCCGGGCGTGAAGCGCTGGTACACGCGCGACTGGATGGACTACGAGGCCGTCAAGGACGGCCCGGCTTCTGCCCTTGCCGTGCGCGAGGCGCTGATGGATGCCGTGAAGCGGCAGCTGATGTCCGACGTGCCTTACGGCGTGCTGCTTTCCGGCGGTCTGGATTCTTCTGTCATTTCGGCGATTGCCGAGCAGTACAGCGCCATGCGCATCGAGGACGATTCCAAGACGCGGGCCTGGTGGCCGCGCCTGCACTCCTTCGCCGTGGGCCTGAAGGGCGCACCCGACCTGGAGAAGGCGCGCCGGGTGGCCGAGCACATCGGCACCGTTCACCATGAGATCAACTACACCATTCAGGAAGGCCTGGACGCCATCCGCGATGTGATTTACTACACGGAGACCTACGATGTCACGACCATCCGCGCCTCTACGCCGATGTACCTGCTGGCGCGCGTGATCAAGTCGATGGGTATCAAGATGGTGCTTTCCGGCGAAGGCGCTGACGAGATCTTCGGCGGCTATCTTTATTTCCACAAGGCTCCCGATGCGCGCGCCTTCCACGAGGAGACGGTCCGCAAGCTCTCCAAGTTGCATCTCTACGACTGCCTGCGCGCCAACAAGAGTCTTTCCGCCTGGGGCGTTGAAGGTCGCGTGCCTTTCCTGGACAAGGAGTTCCTGGATGTGGCAATGCGCCTGAATCCCGAGGCGAAGATGTGCCCGGGCACGACCATCGAGAAGAAGATCGTGCGTGAGGCTTTCGCCGACATGTTGCCGGAGGAGGTGGCCTGGCGGCAGAAGGAGCAGTTCAGCGACGGCGTGGGCTATTCCTGGATCGACACGCTCAAGCAGCTCACATCCGAGGCCGTTACCGACGAGCAGATGGCGCACGCAGCGGAGCGATTTCCGGTGCATCCGCCGCAGTGCAAGGAGGAATACTACTACCGTTCGATTTTCGCGGAGCTCTTCCCGAGCGAGAGCGCGGGCCGTGCCGTGCCCAGCGAGGCCAGCGTGGCCTGCTCGACGGCCATCGCGCTCGAGTGGGACGCCGCCTTCAAGGGGAAGAACGACCCCAGCGGCCGCGCCGTGGCGGGCGTGCATGAGCAGGCCTATTGAGTTTTTGCGGATTTCTTGCCATCTTTGTATGTTATAACAGAACGAAGATAGTATGTGTGGTATCGTTGGATATGTCGGTGGGCGGCAGGCCTACCCGATCCTGATCAAGGGACTGACCCGGCTCGAGTACCGGGGATATGACAGCGCCGGTGTGGCGTTGATTAACGACGGCGGCGACCTGGTCGTCTATAAGACCAAGGGCAAGGTCAAGGACCTGGAGGCCGTGGCGGCGGATAAGAACGTGTCCGGCAGCATCGGCATTGCCCACACCCGCTGGGCGACGCACGGCGAGCCGAGCGACGTCAATTCGCATCCCCATTATTCCGAGAACCACCAGCTCGCCCTGATCCACAACGGTATCATCGAGAACTACCAGGCCCTGAAGACGGAGCTCACCCGCAAGGGTTACCATTTCCAGTCCCAGACGGACACGGAGGTGGTCATCCAGCTCATCCAGTATATGATGGATTCGCGCAAGGCTTCCTTCGACAAGGCCGTCCCGATGGCGCTTAAACACGTCGTCGGTGCCTATGCGCTCGTCATCATGGACAAGAACCAGCCGGATAAGTTGATCGCCGCCCGCAAGGGCAGTCCGCTCATCATTGGCGTGGGGGAAGGGGAGTATTTCGTCGGCTCCGACGCCTCTCCGATCATCGAATACACCAACAAGGTCGTTTACCTGGGGGAGGAGCAGATCGCCTACATCCAGCGCGGCGAGGAGCTTCGCATTACGGACCTGCGCAGCGTCGAGCAGACGCCTGAGGTCCGGGAGCTGGAACTGAGCCTGAGCGAGATCGAGAAGGGCGGTTTCCCGCATTTCATGCTGAAGGAGATCTTCGAGCAGCCGCGCACCCTGCGTGCCTCCATGCAGGGCCGTCTGCATCCGGAGCTCGGCGAGGTCAAGCTATCCGGCGTCATCGACAACCGGGAGCGCCTGCTGAACGCCAAGCGCTTCGTCATCTGCGCCTGCGGTACTTCCTGGCACGCCGGCCTGATCGGCAAATACATGATCGAGGAGCTGACGCGTAAACCCGTTGAGGTCGAATACGCGTCCGAGTTCCGCTATCGTCGTCCTGTTATCTTCCCGACGGATGTCGTGATCGCCATCTCCCAGTCCGGCGAGACGGCCGACACGCTGGCCGCCGTGAACCTGGCCCGCGAGGCTGGCGCTTTCCTCTTTGGCATCTGCAACGTGGTGGGCTCTTCCATTGCCCGCGCCACGGACACCGGCTGTTATACGCACATTGGCCCGGAGATCGGCGTTGCTTCCACGAAGGCATTTACCGCCCAGGTGACGACGCTCTTCCTGCTCGCGCTGAGCCTCGCCGAGCAGCTCGGTACCGTCTCCAATGAGCGCCGCGCCGCCCTGGTGCAGGAGCTGCAGATCATTCCTGACAAGATCGCCAAGATCCTCGAGCACGACGAGCAGATTGCCGACCTGGCAAAGGTCTTCACCTATACGCGCAATTTCCTCTATCTGGGTCGCGGCTACAACTATCCGGTGGCCCTGGAGGGTGCGCTGAAACTCAAGGAGATCTCTTACATCCACGCCGAAGGCTACCCGGCTGCCGAGATGAAGCACGGCCCGATCGCCTTGATCGACGAGGAGATGCCGGTGGTTGTGATCGCGCCGCGCCGCGGCAATTACGAGAAGATTCTCTCCAATATCCAGGAGGTCAAGGCCCGTAAGGGCCGGATTATCAGCGTGGTCACGGAAGGGGATACCGACGTCAAGGCGCTGTCCGACTGGACCTTCGAGATCCCGGACACGGAGGAATGCTTCGAGCCCATCCTCTCCATCATTCCGCTCCAGTTGCTGGCCTATCACATCGCCATCGCCAAAGGCCGCGACGTCGACCAGCCCCGCAACCTTGCCAAGTCCGTCACGGTGGAGTAATCTACCGCACGTCATGCCCGACCTGATCGGGCATCTCATACCAAACATAATTCGCCGGCCCCACAGCCGGCGAATTCCGTTTCCCGTCCGCGCGGGAGCCGCAGGGGATGCGGGCGTACGTCGGGAAAGGGCGGGGCTATCCGTCTCGGTTGCTGGACATCTAACGCCTCCTTTTTAGCCGCCTCCTCCGGAGCCGTCTAACAGTCGTTGAGCGGACGACGTCCTGCGGCTTCGTCGTCGTTGCGGAAATGCTGCTGCCGCATCATTCCGCACCTCCTCCTCAGTCCCACCGCTGCCCTCACCGGGCCCCGCTGATCCTTTCCCTCCTATACGCCCGCACCCTGCGCTCCCGACGCTCCCGGGCAATGCAGACAAGGGAGGAATGCGACAAAACACAGGAGGTCAGATGACCTCCTGTAAGCTTTGCCCCAAGACGACGTGGCGGAATTACTTCAAGAGCGAGGGCCTCGCGGGCGGGGACTTTTGCTCGACTCGATTGCCCATCCGTAACACGTTTTATTGTCTCGTTGCAAAGGTAATTCTATTCCTCAAGAACACAAGACAATAACCTACGTTCCGGCTTAGATCGTGGTTCATAGACCGTCAAAGTTAAACTAAACTTATTCCCACGAAATCGGTAATTCAGGATTCTTTCCATTTTGTAAGGTCTGGTTCTCCAGTATTCCATATCTCCATAAGGAGGGTATCCGGATTCTCGATAAACCGCTTTCGAATAATCATACTTATCCCCGTGCACCTTACGAGCACCTTCAATAAAGTCCTGTAGGTTTTTTTGTGGGGCATCTGTAGACGGGGACGATACAGTAATTTCTCGGATGTGCTCTATAACGAATTTAAGGACTGGTTTATATTGGCTTTTGTATGCTCATCGTAGTCTGATGATATCTTAAGAAGAAGCTCTTCAAAAACAGGATATCGTTTCTTGCTATAGATTATCATAGAATGCTTGTATTCTCCGGATGGAGAACGATTCGGCTCCATGTGGAAGTACTCATGCTTTTCGTACTCCAAGGCAACAAGTTCATTCTCCCAGGAATGCTTTTCTTCTAAAGTTTTGGTGACAGTGAGATTAGAGTTATGATCAGACTTAGTCAGATCATATGAATAATACTTGCCACGTCCATTGCCAAATTTCTCTTTGTAATGAGCTATCACCTCATCTTCTATATTATCATCAGGATAGAAGAAAATGGCAACTAATGTATCGTTGAGGAAGGCCATGTCAAAAGGGTCAAACTTAAGCTCACCAATTGTAAACCCAGTAAAGTGACTAGACGGCAATTGCTTAAGTTTCGGACCGCACTTGGACTTCATCCATTTCTCTTTGGGATCTCCCGGAAGCACATAATGATCTCCTTTCTTGTTCCAGAAATCATTGCCCCAGTGGCCGTTGTACATGTTACTCTGTCGGTCATAAATTGAGGTTGCGACTTTCTTGAACTCCTTGTCAGCAAGAACCTGCTTGAACGTAGTTCTTCCAATGATGAATTGCCCGACACCTTGGAGTTCAGCACACGAGGCATAGAGCTCTTCATCGGCGGGGTCATATTTCTCATCTATAATGGTGGGAGCAACCGATGAATATGGACCACAGGATGTAATAATAAGGGCAACTAAGGGGAAAAAGGTTCTCTTCATTATTATATTATTTAATACTTTTTTCGGTTCCCAAACCATCTTAGAGGAATAGTCTTCCAGTATGCTGATCATTTAAAATGACACCAGAACATCTTTCAGCAAATTTAGTGTTTTTCTCGATACATCAAAATTGTTGATGCGGCAGCCGGTGGGGCGGATGTGCGGGGGCCTGCGCCCGTTTGCCTGTGCTGTCGGGGGGTGTGCGCGAGTCGTGCGTTGGGGGCGGCTGACGCTGGTGCTGGAGGCAGATAAGGCGGCAGGGTGCGGCCGGACAAGCATTTTTTGCTTGGACGGGCGCAGCCCTGCCGCCTCTGCCGGAAGCACCGGGTATTGCTATCTGACAGGTGTCCACGAAATCGCCATTCTACGCGATATTTTGGGACACCTGTCGGCGTTTTGGGCCCTTTTCGGCGGTTTTCGGGGGGAGGTGTCCACTTTTATTGCACCAGTGGCCGATTTTGTGGATACCTGTACCAATAAAGCTGTCAAGTGTCGGCTTTGTTCACTTGCCCTTCTTGAAATGATCGAAGCCTGGGGCGAGGGGGGAGGAGGTGCCGAGCCAGGTGATGCGGGATTCGCCGGTCAAGCCGGCGAATGACGAATTGGTGCCGGAGGATGACGAACTATAGCCGGTGGATGGCGTTATTCTGCCGATGACGAAGTGCGGGAGGGTGAGGAGCGCTTCGGCCTGCGGGGTGCAGGTGAAGAGGAGCTCGTAGTCTTCTCCGCCGCTGACGGCGAGCTCAAGCGGGTCCCAGCCGAAGCGCTGGCAGCAGTGCTTGAGCGCGATGGACATCGGGATGTCCGCAACGTTGATCTGGGCGCCGACCTCGGAAGCGTTCAGGATGTGGTTGAGGTCGGAGGCGAGCCCGTCGGAGATGTCCATCATAGCGTGTACACCCAGATTCAGACGAAGTTCTTCGCCTTCCCTCACACGCGGGATCGGGCGATAATGCCTGTCAATCAGACGCTGAATCTCCAGATCGCGTTCCACCCCTTCCAGGATGGCTTTCAGGCCGGCGGCGGAGTCGCCCAGCGGGCCCGTTACGCAGATGACATCGCCTTTCTGGGCGGCGTTGCGCAGCCGGGCGCGCGCGTAAGGGCATTCTCCCAACACGGTCACATTGATGCAGATCCGGTCGGGCGAGGCGGTGGTGTCGCCGCCGAGCAGGGGAGTTCCGAAGCGCTCGGAGAGGTCGGCATAGCCGTGCATGAAGGCGTCGATCCAGTCCGTGTCCAGGTCGGCGGGCAGCGCGAGGGAGAGGAAGGTACCTGTGGGCTTTCCGCCCATCGCCGCCACGTCGCTGAGGTTGACGGCGGCGGACTTCCAGCCCAGGTCGTAGGGCGGGATGTCGTTGCGCAGGAAATGTGTCCCCTCGACGAGCATATCGGTACTGACGAGGGTGTTGCGCCCGGTGTTCTGGGGCAGCACGGCGCAATCGTCGCCGATGCCCGTCACCCCGTCGGGGGTGCGGAAACGCGCCTGGATGCGCTCAATCAGGCCGAATTCGCCGAGTTCCGAAAGCTTCATTCCCATGGCGCGCTATTCAATGACCAGCCCGTCGTAGGCCGGGTGGACATGCGGAGGAAGCATGGCCGCAAAGGCCTCGTGGCGGGGCAGCAGGTGGGACATGTGGGTGATGTAGGACTCTTTCGCGCCTACTTTCTCGAAGAAATCCAGGCACTCCTGCAGGGAGGGATGGGAGCGGTGCGGATCGATCTTGACACAGCCGAGCGTGACATACTCCACACCGCGCAGTTTCTCCAGTTCCGCGTCGCTGTCCAGCATCTTGATGTCGGTCAGGTAGGCGATGTTGCCGAAGCGGTAGCCCAGCACGGAAATCTTTTTCTCGAGATGGTGCCAGCCGTGAATCGGGACCACCTCGACGGTGGCGTCCGGGGCCGGGTGCGGCGGCAGGTGGTGGTAGCCGAAGCCGCGCTCCCACTCCAGGATTTCCTCATTCGCATTGGAATGCACGGTGAAAGGCCGGGACGGGTCGATGTTGTGTACGTGCCATTCCGGAGCGCCGGGATATTTCTCCTCCGCGAAGGCGTAGCCGTACTCGCGGCGGAGCGTGTTCTCCACGTAAGGCTCGCACCAGATGTTGACGGGGTGGCGCTCCGCGAGGTTGAACGCGCGGATGTCGTCGAGCCCGCCTGTATGGTCTTTGTGGTTGTGTGTCAGGAGGATGGCGTCCAGGTGATGCACGTTGTGACGCAGCATCTGGGCGCGGAAGTCCGGGCCGGCGTCCACGAGGATCGTCAGACCGCCGTACTCGACCAGGGCCGAGGCGCGCTGGCGCTTGTCGCGCGGGTCGGCCGAACGGCACACTTCGCAGTCGCAGGCGATCATCGGGACGCCCGAGGAAGTGCCGGTGCCAAGAAAGGTCAGTTTTGCTTTCTGCTCCATAATCAATCTATTACAATATCCGTCAGCGTGCCGACGAGCGCCGGGGCGTAGGGGCGCGAAATGCGGATGTAGTTGCCGGTATAGCCTTCCATCATCCCGTCGTGGACGGTGGACTCCCAGAGCACGCGCTCGTGCTCGCCGCGGTTCTGTGTGCGGAAATCCGCGTGCAGCTTGCGGCAGAGCTCTTCCAGGACGGCCACGCGGTGCTTCTTGGTGGCTTCATCCACCTGGCCGGGCATGTCCGCGGCGGGCGTGCCGGGACGGCGGGAGTAGGGGAACACATGGATGAAGGCCGGATGAACGCGCTCGATGAAGTTGAAGGTCTGCTTGAAGAGCTCCTGCGTCTCGCCGGGCAGGCCGACCATCACGTCGATGCCGAAGAAGACCTTCGGCGTGCCCGGACGCTCCATCTTGCGGCGGATCATTTCGAGGCGCTCCGCGAAAAAGGCGGTGTCGTAGTGGCGTCCCATACGCTCTAGCAGGGCGTCGGCGCCGGTCTGCAGGGGGATGTGGAAATGCGGCTGGAACTTGGTTCCGGACGCAATCCAGTCCACGATTTCCTCCGTCAGGAGGTTGGGCTCGATGCTCGAAATGCGGTAGCGCTCGATGCCTTCGACTTCGTTCAGCGCCTTCAGCAGGTCGAGGAACGATTCGCCGGTCGTCCGGCCAAAATCGCCCGTGTTCACGCCCGTGAGCACGATTTCGCGCACGCCCTGGGCGGCAATCTTCTCGGCGTTGCGCACGCACTCGGCGATGGGCAGGTTGCGGCTCTCGCCCCGGGCGTAGGGGACCGTGCAATACTTACAATAATTATTGCATCCGTCTTGAACCTTTAAGAAGGCGCGGGTGCGGGATTCAGCGGCTGAAAATGCGCTGAAAACGGTCGATGCCGACGGCAGCGCGGCAGGGGCTTCGATGCCCAGCAGCGCCAGCGTCTCGGCGACCACGAGGCCTTTTTCCTTCGCGCCGAACACGCGCGAGACGCCTTCGATCCGCTCGATCTCGGCGCGGCGCAGCTCGGCGCTGCAGCCGGTCACGATGATGCGTGCCTGCGGGTGGAGGCGGTGCATTTTGCGCACCAGGTTGCGGGACTTGCTGTCTGCCGTCGCGGTGACCGAGCAGGTATTGATCAGGCACACGTCCGCCGCCTGCCCCCAGGGCACGACCTCCAGCCCCGCGGCGATAAAGCCGCGTTCGTAGGTGGCCGTCTCGGCGAAATTGAGCTTGCAGCCCAGGGTCAGCAGTGCGATTTTCATGGCTTAGGCGAGGAGGATGAAGACGCAGGGGCGCTTGCCGATAGATTCGCCGGTCAAGCCGGCGAATGACGAAGAAGAGCCGGCAAATGACGATTTGCGCCAGGCGGCAATGCTTTTCGTCTGGATGAACTGCGTCGGGAGGGTGATGTCGGCCGCCACGCAAAGCTGCGTGGAAGGGGAGAGAATCTGCAGCATGTCGGCGAGCAGCGCATCGTTGCGATAGGGCGTCTCGATGAGGATCTGGCTCTGCTTCAGGGCGCGGGACTGCTTCTCCAGCTCCTTGAGCGCTGCGCGGCGTTCGTCGGTCTTGGCCGGGATGTAGCCGCGGAAGGCGAAGGACTGGCCGTTCAAGCCGGAGGCCATCAGGGCAAGCATCAGCGAGGAAGGGCCCACCAGGGGGACGACTTCGATGCCGTGGCGGTGGCACAGGGCCACAAGGGCGGCGCCTGGATCGGCCACGGCCGGCAGGCCCGCTTCGGACATCAGGCCGACGTCCTGCCCGTCGAAGAGGGGCAGCAGGGCCTCCACTTCGGCCGGGGTGGTGTGCTCATTGAGTTCGTGCAGATCCAGCTCGTCAATATGGCCGCGCAAGCCGTAGCGGGACAGGAAGCGTCGGGCGGTTCGGAGCTCCTCGACGACAAAACAATGCAGGCCGCAGGCCGTCTCCAGGACGCTCTGCGGCAGGCACGCGGCCGGCTCGGTGTCACCGAGCGGCGTTGGGATCAGATACAGTTTCCCCGGATTCATCTTCTATCTGGATAATGACTTGCTTGGCGAACTTCTCCGCTTCCAGCGAGTCGAGCTGCTGGCGGTTCCTCTTGGGAATGAACAGATTGCGGGCGAAGTCCGCAAAGGACTTGTATTCTTTCTGGAAGCTGACGCCGATACCGTTCCGCTGCGAGAAGTCGAGGTAGCTCGTGAATTCGTCGGCGGAATGGGAGAAGACGTTGAAGCGGAATTTACCCTCCTCGTCGAGCTTGACCTGCAGATCGACATCGCCGGAGAAGTCGCCTCCGGCGCTACCGGTCGAATACTGGCGGTTACCGAAGTTGCCGCTGAGGATGACGCGGTTGTCGAAGAGCTCGGTGGACACCGAAATGTCGAAGAGGTTCTCGCCCGTGCGCATCTCCTGGTAGCCGAAGCCCACGTCAACAGGAATCTTGAAACGCTGGAGGATATTGTTCAGCTGGCCGGACATGATCTCCATCACATTGGAGTAGAGCAGGGCGGTCTGGTTGAAGACGCCGGAGTTCTCGTCGGGCAGGAAGGTGCCGAGCAGCAGCAGGGATACGAACTGCTTCTGGACCTTGTCGCTCGTGCTCAGGGCCGACTCGACAGCCATGCGTGTGGTCGGATCGAGGTCCGGCACGTCGATCGAAAGGTTGAGTTTGGGCGCGCGCAGGCGGTCGCCCACATTGATGACGCAATTGACCGGTCGGCGGGAGAGGTTGCCCGTGCCCAGCATCGGGTCGAGCGAGGCACGCAGGCCGTAAGTTGCATTGATGTCGAGCTCGGTATTCATCACGTCGCCGTTGAACTTGACGGAGCTGCCGCGCTGGACGGTAAAGTTCTTGGACAACAGGCCCGGCAGGACGAACTGGTAAGTTCCTTCGCTGATGTTGTAGTCGCCGTTCAAGTCGAAAATAGCCCTGGACGGGCGCAGGGTGAGGCTCACGGTGCCTTGACCGTTGACGGAGGCCACGTTGCCGGCTTCCTTGTCGATTTCCACGAAGGCGTTGACGCTCGGCTGGATGTTCACGCGTCCGTGGATGGTGATATCCGAAGGCGTGACTTCCTTCTTCTTGAGGCTGGCCAGCATTTCTTCGTACGGGTCCATCTCCCGGCCCGGTTCCGTGAAGGTCAGCAGTTTGTGGCTGCTGCTTGACGAGGAGGCGGCGCTGGCGGACGGGGCGATGTGCACTTCGCCGACGCCGGAGGTGCTGACGTCCGCATCCACGTTGAGCGCCGTCAGCGGACCGCGGGCATTGGCCGTACCGGAAGCGCGCAGGAAGCCATAGTAAGAGATGCCAGGCCGCTCCGGTGCATCCAGAACCTTGATGTTGCTGAGTTGCACATGGCCATCGACATTGAAATCTTTCAGATGCTGGTAGCGCAGGGCGCCATCGACGATCATGCTGCCGCTGTCGTCGTCCAGAATGGCAACGCGGTCCATATAGACGCCGTTCTGGTCCACCCGGAGCGGGCCGCTGATGGTGTAGGTGACGCCGGTGAGCCCCAGGCGGGCACAGGCATCGTCGATGCGCAGGTCATCGCTGTAGGGGATGATCTCGTCCGGCGAACCGGTCACGCTGAGCGTGCCGCTGATGCCGCCGCCCAGGTCGGTGACGATGTCGGGCATGAAGGCCGACGCAACGGCCAGCGGGAAGCGGTCCAGGCCGGCCTGAATGTCGAGGCGCTTCTCCTGGAGGAAATAACTGCCGCCGACCCGGAGGGCGTCGCGGCCGTCGATGTTGTCGTGGAGGCTGATGCCGATCTCCTTGCCTTCATTCTGTAACTGGCTGGAAAGGGTCATGTTGCCCACATCCACGCCGGAGAAGCGCAAGGTGTCGAGCCGGAAGTCCATCAGCATGCCGAAGGCTTTGTCCGGACCGGAGGCGACGATGGCCTGGCCGTTCATCAGACCTTGGAGGCTGAATTGCGCCGGGAGGAATTCGTTGACGAGCGCCAGGTCGAAGCGGTCCATGTGCAGGGACAGGGTATCGCTGTGGACCGGAGAGAAGCCGCCGTCCACCAGCAGCTGCTGCGATCCGTTGCTGATCAGGAAATGGTCCAGGCGGATGTCCTGGCCGTGCTTGATGATATCGGCAGGCGCGAAGGTCCAGGTGTCCTCTCCCGTCATGATGTAGGAACCGACCGGATGGGCCTGGATGACCAGTTCTCCGTCCTGCTCGTCGCGGTACATGCGTCCTTCGAGATTGATGGAGGCTTCGCCGCCCGTACCGGAGAAATTGTCATAATGGACTCCCAGGGAGAGACGGTTGTCGTCCGCGCCGAGCGTGATGGCGGGATTGAGCATCGCAAGCGTGCCGGCCCGCAGCTCGGAGCTGACGATACTGCCCAGCAGGGCGCCGTTCCGGTTGTCGAAGAGCAGGTTGACGTTCCGGAGGTAGTTCTTGTTGAAAGCGATACGGTCGGAGCTGATGCGGCCGTCGAGCCGGTCCTGGTCCGTCGTCGAGAGGGTCAGGCTCGTGTTGTCGGCGATATACGCGCCGGGTGCGAAGATGGCCATCAGCGCGCGGGTGTCGTGGAAGATGGCATCCAGGGTGTAGTTGCCGCAGCCGCTCGGCTCATGCGTGTCCGTGTACAAGGCATAGAGGTCGCGGCGCAGGGTGATTTCCTGCAGATCTCTGGCGAAGCTCGTGACGGGGCGGTCGCCCCGGAAGCGTGCTTCCAGGAAGGGCGCGTCGAAGTGGATCTCTTGCCAGTCCCCGTCCGTGCGGGCGTTGACCTGGATGTCGCCAAGCTGGTGCGTGCCTTCCTTGTCCATCAGGCGGGCGCCTTCCATCAGGAAGCTGCCGTCGAATCGCTCGCCGAGGCGGACCAGGTCCGCGTGCAGGCCGGTGGCGACGCGGGACAATTTGCCGCCGGCATTGATGCCGAATGCGGCCAGATTGGCTTCTGCGATCTGTCCGTCCACGCGGTAGCGGGCCCGGCCGTTCTTCGGCTTCAGGTCCAGCAGGCCGGTGAGGTCGAGCCGCAGCAGGGGATCGTTGCTCTGGATGCGGCCGGCGGCCGTATCGTCGTGCAGGGAACCGATGACGCGGATATTATGGATATCCTGCCCGAGGGCATGGATGCGGTCGATGTAAAGGGAGTCCAGGGTGGCGTCCGGCAAGCCGCCGCCATTGGCGAGGATGGCATGGACGCGGGTGCGCAGCGTGGTCGTGCCCAGCATATCGACGCCCAGGATGTCGCCGAGGTCCAGCTCGTGTGTGGCCAGGTTGAGTGCCAGGTCGATCGGGCGGAGCGGGTCCACTGCGTTGCGTATCGAGCCTGTGAGGTTGAAAGATCCGGATGGACTCTGCGTCTGGATGTCGAGGTCCAGGTTGTTGAACGGGCCCTTCGCCACGACCTGGAGCGTCAGCGGGATGTTGTGGGCGATCGAACTGAAATCCGGGGCGGGTTTGTCCGGGGCGAGCCCGCCAAGGAAGCGGGAGAAGCCGGTGGTCGTGCCCGTCAGGTCCTGCAGCTGGGCGTCCAGCGCGGCTTCCTGGATGTCAGGCAGCCCCGCGATATGGGCACTCAGCGTGGAGGAAACGCCTGAATGGGTCTCCGAGAAGACCAGACGCTCGATGTTCATATCGCAGACGGGGCCGCTCACGTGGCCGCGCCGCACTTCTGCGATCGTCGGACTGTCGATGAAAGAACCGGAGAAATAGGCGAGGGTCTGCAGCGCGCAGCGAGAGCGCTGAAAGTCGCCTTCGAGGGGCACCAGGTTGACGAAATCGCTGAAATCCTTCGTCGATTCGTACTTCAGGGCCAGGGAGCGGAAGCGAATGTCCGACCAAGCGTCGCACAGCACAAAGTCTTCGAACAGGGCGCCGTCCACGAAGCCGAACGCGCAACTAGAAGTAAGATTCTCGATCACATAGCCGGACTTCTCCCGGGCGGACAGGCGCTCGATATCGCCGCGTATCTTGGCATCGACCAGGGCGAACTTGTAGGCCGTGAAATCCAGGGTGATGTCCAGGTCGTCAAAGTTGATACCGAAACCCTTGTAGGTGCCGCGGTCAGGCAGGAAGCTGTTTATCTGGAAACGGAAATCCTTGACGCGCAGTTTCTTGATATCGAACAGGGGATCTCTGGACGGCGGTTGGTCGGTGGGCTTCAGGTGGAAGATGCGGGAGAGGTTGTCGTGGTATTCTTCGCCAGGCTCGCTGACCAGGTGGAAGCTGCCGCCTTCGATGGTGACGCGGCCCATGTGCAGGCCCTCCTTGCGGAACAAACCGCTCAGGCCGAATGTGGCCGTCAGGGTTTTGATCTGGGCGACGGTGTCCGCCGGGGCCCAACCGCGCTTGTTAATATCTTCCGTATAGGGGTGTGTGTCGATCAGTTTGAGGTTCCGGACGACGATGACGCCGGAGGTCATGACCTTGAGCTCGTCGTATTGTACGCGGCCGTCCATGATGGCAACGAGCTGGTTGAGGGCAACTTTGGACAGGCGGGTCTGGACCAGAGGAGTCTGAATAGCAACGAGAAACGCCATGAGCAGCACTGCCAGCAAGCCGACAATGCGCGCGACGATATAACCCTTTTTCCTGTACATGTGCGTTGGAATCTACAAATATAAGAATTTCTTCGCGTAATACCATGTGTGCGCGCCTGCGGAATAATTGCTATCTTTGCAAAATAATTGTAACTCAGATGGCAGACATCATACTTGGCATTGAATCTTCCTGCGACGACACTTCGGCGGCTGTCATCCGCGACGGGTGGCTCCTGTCGAACGTCATCGCCAGCCAGGACGTGCACCGCGCCTTCGGCGGGGTGGTCCCGGAACTGGCGTCGCGTGCACACGAACAGAATATCGTCCCGGTGGTGAGCGAGGCGCTCGCCCGGGCAGGTGTCCAGGCCTCGGACCTGACCGCCATCGCGTTTACGCGCGGTCCGGGCTTGCTCGGCTCGCTCCTGGTGGGCACTTCCTTCGCCAAGGCAATGGGCCTGGCGCTGGACATCCCGATCGTGATGGTGAACCATTTGCAGGGTCACCTGCTGGCCGATTTCATCCGCCAGCCGGACAAGCCCGTGCGGGAGCCTGCGTTCCCGTATCTCTGCCTGCTGGTCAGCGGCGGCAATTCGCAGATCGTCCGCGTGGACGATCCGCTGCATTTCGAGATCCTGGGCCAGACCATCGACGACGCGGTGGGGGAGGCCTTCGACAAATGCTCCAAGATGCTGGGCCTGGGCTATCCCGGCGGTCCCATCATCGACCGGCTTGCCAAAGAGGGAGACCCGACCCGGTTCAAATTCACCAAGCCGCATATCGAAGGGCTGGACTACAGCTTCAGCGGCGTGAAAACCTCGCTGCTCTATTTCGTTCGCGACGAAATGGCGAAGGATCCGGACTTCCTGGAGAAGAACAAGGAGGACCTGTGCGCTTCCTTCCAGAAGACGCTGATCGATATCCTGCTGGACAAAGTGGTCAAGGCCGCGAAGCAGACCGGCATCAAGGAGGTGACCATCGGCGGCGGCGTGTCGGCCAACAGCGGGCTGCGCGCCCGGATCGAGGCCGAGGGGCGCAAGCGCGGCTGGAATACCTATCTGCCGGAGTTTAAGTTTACGACCGACAATGCGGCGATGATCGCCATCGCCGGATACTACCATTATCTGGCTGGAGAGCGCACGCCGCTGGACGTGGCTCCCGTGTCCCGGATGTCTGATTTTTAGTTGATTATGAAGGAGTTTGAAGTAGTCTGCCCGCTCACGCGGGAACCGCGCCTCAAGGAGATCGAGGCCAAGGCCGGCGGCATGAAATGGGTGCTGAAGAAGCGCTCCGTCGATGCGCGCAAGGAGCCGGTCTGGCGCTATCAGTATGAGGCGTACGGGCCTGGCGAAGAGTACGTGCCCTACACGCTGCCGGAGTACCGGGACGTGCACGACGCCGAGCCGGTGATCGTCGTCGGTGCCGGCCCGGCCGGCATGTTCGCCGCGCTCAAGCTCCTGACGCTCGGCCTGAAACCCATCGTGCTGGAGCGCGGCAAAGACGTGCATGCGCGCAAGTTCGACATGGCGAAACTCTCGCGCGACGGCATCGTTGATCCCGACTCCAATTACTGTTACGGCGAGGGCGGCGCGGGCGCCTTCTCCGACGGCAAGCTTTATACGCGTTCTTCCAAGCGGGGCGACCTTCGCGAAGTGCTGCATCAGCTCGTGAAGTTCGGCGCTTCGAAGGACATCCTCATCGACGCGCACCCGCACATCGGCTCCGACAAACTGCCCGTCGTCGTCGAGAATATCCGCAATTTCATCATCGCCCAGGGTGGGGAATACCATTTCAATTCCCGCGTCGTCTCGGTTTCTGGGCACATCCCTGACGGCGAATGGTATGTTAAGACGGCGGACGGGAAGGAATACCGCGCATCTCGCGTGATCCTCGCAACGGGCCACTCCGCGCGGGACGTGTACGAGATGCTCTCCGGAATGGGCGGTGCGCTCGAAGCGAAAGGCTTCGCGATGGGCGTGCGCGTGGAGCATCCGCAGGAGAAGATCAACTGGTGCCAGTACCACGGACAGTGGAAGCCGGGCGTGCCGGCGGCGGAGTATTCCTTCGTCGAGCAGGTCGATGGCCGCGGCGTCTTCTCCTTCTGCATGTGCCCCGGCGGCATCCTGGTACCCTCTTCGACCGAAGAGCAGACCGTCGTGCTGAACGGCATGTCCAACTCCGGGCGCAGCGGCAAATTCGCCAATGCCGGCGTCGTGGTTCAGATTGAGCCGGAAGACGTGCCGGGCGAGAGCCCCTTCAGACTGATGGATTTCCAGCATGCGGTCGAGCGCAAAATGTATGACTGCGCCCAGGCGCTGGGCGCGACCAACCCGATGACTGCACCGGCGCAGCGCATGGAGGATTTCTGCCTCGGAAAGGTCTCCAAGACCATGCCCCCGACCAGTTATCACCCCGGCGTGGTGAGCGCCCCGCTGCACGAAATCCTGCCGCCGCATGTGGCGCAGCGCCTCCAGAAAGCCTTCCCGCGCGTGAAAATGCGCAACTACTATACGAACGCCGCGCTCCTGCTCGGCGTCGAATCCCGCACCTCCTCGCCGGTCCGCATTCCGCGCGACCCCGAGACGCTCGAATATGTCTCGCTGCCGGGTATCTTCCCTTGCGGGGAAGGCGCCGGCTACGCGGGCGGCATCGTGTCCAGTGCGCTGGACGGCATCAACGTGGCCGCGGCCGTGGCCCGGTCGCTCAAACCTGCTGAAGCATGAAAAAGGTAGCCTGCGTCGGAGACAGCATCACCTGGGGCTTCACCATCGTGAACCGCAGCAAGTACAGCTATCCCGCTGTGCTGCAGCAGCTGCTGGGCGACGGCTTCGAGGTTCGCAATTTCGGCCACAACGACGCTGCGGTCCGCTTCGACGCGGAGACACCCTATGTCAGCAAGAAGGCCTATCGGGATAGCCTGGCCTGGGAGCCGGACATTGTCCTGCTGATGTTAGGAACCAACGATACCAAGCCCTGGAACTGGAATCCCGGCATCTTCCGGGAGGACTACCTCCGGGTGGTGGAGTCCTACCTCGCGCTGCCCTCGCACCCGCAGGTGGTGCTCGTCGCGCCCATCCGCATCTTCAAGACGATCCCCGTGATGTTTCTCAATCCGGATGTGCTGGAGAAGGGCGTCCGTCCCGCCATCCGCGATATCGCTGCCCAGCTGCATCTGCAACTCGTCGATCTGTATGATCTTTTTGACAGCGCCCGCTTCTGCCGGGACGGCGTCCACCCCCAGCGCGACGGCGCGCGCCTGCTCGCGGAAGCCCTTTTCCGGGCGGTGGCCTTCTAGCGCATGGCTTGGGTCATGCCCTCATTGAATTTCTCCTGCAGCTGCTGCGCAAGGGTGTTGTCTGGATTGGCCTTCAGCGCCTTCTCGTAGTTCTGGATTACGTCCAGATAGTAACGCTGGCCGTTGCGGGCCGGGTCCTGCACGATGCGGGTCATGTACAGAAAGCCCCGCAGCGTGTAAACGTCCGACAGATCCGCCGCCGGCATCTGCGAGAGCGCCTCGATCGTCTGCTCCGTCTCGCTCAGCAGGCCCTCCGTCTGCTCCGCGTGGGGATTTGTCACGGCATAATTCAGGCTCTGCAGTGCCAGCTGGTATTTGGGTGCCGTCTGGTCGGGGAACATGGCGTCAATGCGCTTCAGCTCCGCAATGCAGGTCAGGAAGGCCTCCGGCGTGGGCTGCTGCAGCCGCGAGAGGGACTGCCCCATCAGTTCGCGCATATCCTGCGCGTGACCACAGAAAAGGGAAACCATCAGGAAGAGAACGGTGGCAAGGATGCCTTTCTTAGAAATTAGCGATGTCATAAGCTTTACTATTTTTAAGTGAAACAAAAATTCCGATATAGAAGAAACGGTCCCGGTTCTCGGACACCGGTGAGCCGTCGGGGTTGATCCGGTACACATTGGTGCGGCCGAGCAGGTTGTTCAGCGAGGCGTACACGATGACCTTCGGGTGCGCCAGCCAGGTGATGTTGGCGTCGAGGCTGTTGTAATACGGCGTGGTACCGGCCTGGTACACGCGGCCGCTGGCGTAGGTGTCGGCGAGGCCGAGGATAATCTTGCCGAGGCTGAATTTCGCGGTCACGCGAAGGTTGTGGCGCGAGGCGAACGACGGCGTGCGCGGCGCGTCGTAATCCTGATACAGGCGCTGGGAGTCGTTGAAGGAGTAAGCGGCCGTGAGCATAAGGTTCCGGATGAGCGAGGTGTTCTCGAAGAAGAGGTCCACGCCCCGGCTGTAGCCGTAGCCGTCCGGCGTATAGACGCCGCCGGAGAGCAGCGGCAAATGGCTGTAGCGTTTGTAATAAGCCTCGGCGCGCACCACGGTCCGGTCCGTGCCGTACTGCAGGCTGAGGATGGCGTGGTCCGCCGTGCTCTGCCCCAGGCGGCCCCACCCCCGGGCGAGGTAATCGTCCTCCGGGCTCTGGCTGTAACGGCCGACCATGATCGAAGACTGGAAGCGTTTGCCGGGCACGAAGCTCAGCGTCACGCGCGGCATCAGCGTCCAGACGGGACTGTAGCTTGCCTTCTCAGCGCGTGCGGAGAGGTTGAGGAAAAGCGTCCGGACCAAGCGGATCTGCGCATCGACGTGGCCGCCCAGCAGGTTATAATCCAACACGTAACCCGTGCCGTCGTATTGCGTCCGGCTGTTGCGGATATAGTCCTCGATGCCCGCCGACAGCTTGAACACGGCCGAGTAACTCTTTCGGATTTCTGCCTTCAGGTGCACTTCGTTCCGGAAATTATGATAGTGATCCCCGCGTACCAGCGCGTCGTCGATATCGCTGAAGACTGAAGAGTTGGCAACACCCGCGAAGAGGCGGTAGCCCCGCCCGACCGTGGCCTGGAATGTCGCGTTGGCGTAGACGTTATGCTCGACGAGCGAGAGCTCCCGGCCTTCGGTCCGGAGTCCCAGCGAGGTGCAGTCGTAGCCGGCGTAGGATTTCAGGGTGCTCCCGTTATCCCATTCATATTTGTACTGTGCTTCGCCGGAGAGCTTCCGGTACGGACGCGTCCAGTCGGCACGGTCCGGGAACAGCGCATTGTGCAGGCCCAGGTCCGTGTAGTCCGCATTGAAAGACAGGCTGCTCCGACGAAACGCCTTCGTGCCGCCGACATTCCAGTCCAGCAGGGACGCGCTGATGCCGAATTTGTCGCTGGACGCGACATCCGTCGTCTCCATCGGTAGCACGGAGGAGAGCGCCTGGCCGTACTCGCCGCCGTAGCCGCCCAGCGAGAAACTCATCCCCTTGAAGAGGAAGGGAGAGAAGCGTCCGCGCTGCGCGCTGCCTTCGACGTTCGAGCTGTACGGGACGAGCACGTGCATGCCGTTGATGAAGGTCTGGCACTCTTCGCTGTCGCCGCCTCGCACGTACAGACGCCCGTTTTCGCCCACCTTCTGGGTGCCGGGCAGGGTCTGCAGCGCGGCGACGACGTCTCCGCACGAGTTGCCCGCCATCACGACGTCCAACGCATCCAGCGTCTTGATCTGGGAACTCTTGCCCATGCTATAGGTACTCGCCGTCACCACGACTTCGTCGATAGAGGCGGCTTTTTCCCGCATGCGGATCTGCAGGCTGCGCAACCGGGCGGCGTCAGCGACGAGCGAATACGCTTCATAGCCCAGGAGCACGGCGCGCAGCGTCAGCTCGCCGGTGCGGGCGGTGGTGAAGGAGAAGCGCCCGAGCGTGTCCGTGACGGCGCCGTCGATGGTCCCGACGACGAAGACGTTGACACCGACCAGCGGGCCGTGCTCATCGGACACGACGCCGTCGATACGGGTCTGGGCGGAGAGAAGACAGGTGGCGGCAAGGGCCGCGAAAAGGAGGGTCAGCAACTTTTTCATGTCGCAAAGGTGAACACGAAAAACCGGCCTTCCAAATAACCCGGACAGACATCCAGAATCCCGGACCAACAACTAGGGCCCCGGACGAACAGATAGATTTACGGACGAATCGCTAAGCGATGAAGGACTTGAGTTTCGGCACGTAAGAGCGCGACACGGGCACCGTTGCGAGCCCGTCGCCCAACTCCAGGGTATAGCCGTTGGAGTTGCCCTTGGCGGCGGTAATGTTGTTCAGGTTCACCACGAAGGAACGGTGGCACTGGAAGATGTTCTGGTACTCCGAGAGGTCTTCAAGCACGCCGGCGAGCGTGGACTGGATCTCCGTGCGCGAGAGTTTTCCGTCCTGGCGGTAGCAGACGGCCACGTTGTTCTTCTGCGCCTCAATATAGAGCAGGTCGTTGATCGGCAGGGATACGTCATTTCCGCGGACGCGGGTGTCGTGGATGCAGACCGAAATGTTCTCCTGCTCCTGCGTGGTCTTGTCCAGCAGGGCGTCCAGCCGTTCGCGCAGGAAGCGGTAGTAGGAAATGGCCGTGGAGCAGACCGTCACTACCACGCCGATAATCAGCGTCCAGCGGAGGAACATCCAAAGGTACTCCCATTTGAGCGGGTACCTGAAGAGGATCGAAAACGTGAAATAGTTACAGATGCCGATGAAGAGCACCATCCCAAGCACGCCAAGCGCCTGGTGCCAGATGCGCCAGACCCGGGCCTTGCGCTGCAGCGGGTGGAAGACCAACTGGCCGAAAAGCGCGCAGCAGCAGAACGTCACGACACCGAAGATCAGCGCGGTCAGCAACTTGCTGCCGCCGAAGCCGTTGAAGCCGAAGGGCTGCAGGAAGTACAGAATCCCCACGACGATCAGGCTGTAGATCAAGCAGTCTTTCGCCCAGTGGCCGTGCAGCGGGAAAGGATATTTGCGGGTCAGGATGGACATGGTTCGGAAGGATTACAGGATGACGCCGCTTCCGAGCATTTCACCGTCCGGCGCATACCAGACCGCGAACTGGCCGGGCGTGATGCTGCGCTGCGGCTCGTCGAAGAGGATGAAGAGGCCGTTCTCCCGCATCAGCAGCGTGGCGTCCTGCAGGGGTTGGCGGTAACGGATACGTACACGGTAGCGGCGCTGTTCGCCGAGCTGCATCGCTTCCGCCGGGCGGATCCAGTGGATTTCGTCCGGTGCGATGCGCAGGCAGCCGCGCAGCAGCCCGGGGTGGTTTTCCCCTTCGCCCACGTAGATGATGTTACGCTCAATATCGGTCGAGAGCACGAAGACGGGGCTGGCGTGGCCGCCGATGCCCAGGCCCTTGCGCTGGCCGATGGTGTAGAACTGCGCGCCCTCGTGGTGTCCGATACGTTTCGCCCAGGGATTCTCCTTGTCGCGCGTCTTCTTGATATGGTGCTTGCCGGAGCGGTAGGTCTCCGTCTCGAAGCGGATGTCGCTGTAATCCAGCGGGGTGGAGAGTTCCAGCAATTCGCTGTCCGTCAGCGCTGTGCCCTTGGTGAGCAGCTCCCGGTCGCGGGCGTATTTCGCCGAATCGGCGTAGTAGGGTGCGAAGACTTCGACCACGTCACCCTCGACGCTTTTGAGCTTCTGCTGCAGGAAGATGGGCAGGTCCACCTTGCCGACGAAGCAGATGCCCTGCGAATCCTTCTTCTCCGCCGAAGGCAGGTCCGCCTCCTTGGCGAGGCGCCGCACTTCGGGCTTGAGCAGGTCCCCGATGGGGAACATCGCCTTGGCGAGCTGCTCCTGACTGAGTTGGCAGAGAAAGTAGCTCTGGTCCTTGTTGGGGTCGGTCCCTTCCAGGATACGGCAGGTCCCGTCAGGCAGCGTTTCCTTGCGGCAATAGTGGCCCGTGGCCACGCAGTCAGCGCCCAGACGCTCCGCCGCCTGCAGGAAAGCGTCGAACTTGATCTCGCGGTTGCAGAGGACATCGGGATTGGGCGTTCGCCCGTGGGCGTATTCATCGAAGAGATAATCCACTACGCGCTGCCGGTACTCCTTGCTCAAGTCAATGAAATAGAACGGGATACCGATCTTGCGGGCAACCATCTCGGCCACGAACTTATCCTCTTCCCACTCGCAGTCGCCGTGGAGCGTACCCTCGGTCTCGTGCCAGTTCTGCATGAACATGGCGAATACGTCGTAGCCCTGCTGCTTGAGCAACAAGGCCGCCACGCTGGAGTCCACACCTCCGGAAAGTCCTACGCAAATCTTCATACTCGCAAAGATACACAATTCCCGCCGGACCGCAAAAACCCGCTAACTGTGGGCGTTTTTCCCCACAGTTACGCATTCTTTCGGGAAAATTGCTAACTTTGAGTGATTAAACCACACAGGCTTATGACCAAACGGGAGATTCACATCACTTACGAAGAGTATAATTCCATCGATGAACTAAACACGGCGGACCGCGAACTGGCTGCCGAGGCCATCCGGGCCATGCAAGGCGTTTATGCGCCGTATTCCAATTTCCACGTTGGGGCGGCGGTGCTGATGTCCAACGGAGCGATCGTGCACGGCGCCAACCAGGAGAACGCCGCCTTCCCGTCCGGACTCTGCGCCGAGCGGACGGCGATGTTCGCCGCCGGAACGCGCTATCCCGATGAGGATATGGTCAGCATCGCGCTGGCAGGGGGAGTGCGCGGGCATCTGGGAAAGGAGCCGGCGACGCCTTGCGGAGCCTGCCGGCAGGTGATGGCGCAGTATCAGGCCAAGTCCGGCAAGCCGATGTCTATCATCATGATTTCGGCCGGCAAGGTCTGGAAATTCGAGAAAGTGGACGATATTCTTCCGCTCATTTTCAACAGCATTTGATTTTTTACTATATTTGCAGCGGGAAAGTCGTACACGACCAGCTCCCTCTGAACTCCCCCAGGGCCGGAAGGCAGCAAGGGCAGGAGGTTGTAGCGGTGCGATGTGCTAAGCTTTCCCTTTTTTGTATTCTATCGGGATGAAATCGGAAATCGTAGTTATCGGCGGGGGAGCCTCGGGGCTGATGGCGGCTTATCATGCCGCCCGCGCGCTAGTGGATGCCGGGCAGGCGGCGCAGGTGACGGTGCTGGAGAAGATGCCGCGGCCGGCCCGCAAGGTGATGATCACCGGCAAGGGCCGTTGCAATTTCACGAATGTGAAGGACTGGAACGCCTTTTCCGGGCACATCCGCTCGAAGGCCAACTTCGTCAAATCCGCTTTCTATAATCTTCCCTCGCAGGCGGTCGTAGACTGGTTCGAGGGGTTCGGTTTGGAGACCGTCGTCGAGCGCGGCGACCGCGCCTTCCCGGCCTCGCACCACGCCTCCGACGTCGTTGACACGCTCGTCAATGCCTGCCTCTCGCTCGGCGTCAAAATCGAAACCGAAGCCGAAGTAGCCTCCATCTCGACGGAAGCCGGGGAGGCAGTCCCCCCGGAAAACCGTAGCCACCCTCGGCTCCGTAAGAGGGAGGGGCCCGCTGGACTTGGGCTGGATGACGCAAGCTTGCTTGCAGGCAGCCAGACTAAGGACAGTGGGAGGGGTCCTGCGCAGCAGGACGTTTTCAGGGGGGCGCTGCCTCCCGGCTTTACCGTAACGCTGACCGACGGCCGGGAGTGGAAGTGCGAGCGGGTGATCGTGGCGACTGGCGGACTGAGCTACCCGACGACGGGCTCGACTGGCGACGGACTGCGCTGGGCACGCGAGCTCGGGCACCAGCTGGTGCCGACGTTCCCGTCGCTGACCGCGCTCGTCCCGAAGGGATACAAGCTTCAGGAAGACAAAGACTTGCACATTGACCGCAGCACGCCGCTCTCCGAGCTCGGAGGGGCGCTCTGCGGCGTGCAGCTCAAGAATATCCAGTTGTCGCTTCGTGTCGAAGGGACGGACGTGGACAGCGAATTCGGCGACATCGACTTCACCGACGGCGGCCTGGAAGGGCCCGTCGGCTTCCAGCTCAGCCGCAAGGCCGTCAAGGCCCTCGTGAACGGCTCGCGCGTCAGCCTGCTGCTCGACCTCAAGCCGGGCGTGGACCTGACCGAACTGACCGTGCGCGTCAAGTCGCTCTGGGAAGAAATCGCCAAAGACCCGCGCTCGCGAGGCGTGCGCGAAAAAGAGCGCTGCCGCATCCTGCTGGGCAAACTGATGCCGCGCGAGCTCATCCCGGGCTTCACCGCCATGCACCCCGAGATCATCACGGTGGAGCGGCGGGGGAGAGCTGACACCAAGGTGTGGGTGAACCTGGTCAGCATCACCAAGGCGTTGAAAGCCTGGCAGTTTGATATTGCCGGCTATGTCGGCTACGAGCGCGCGGTCGTTACCGCCGGCGGCGTGTCGACGGACGATTTCGTTGCCAAGACGATGGAGTCGCGCATCGTGCCCGGCCTCTACCTCTGCGGCGAGGTGCTTGACATCGACGCCGACACGGGCGGCTACAACCTCCAGCTCGCCTTCGCTACCGGTGCCCTTGCCGGCCGCAGTGCTGCCAAATCCCTGACAAATAAGACCTATGTTGAAGAAAATAAGTGATTTCCTGAGCTCAAAAGCCAGTATTTTCATTATTCTGACGGCGCTGGTGACCTTTTTCTATCCTTCGCTGTTTGCCTGGGTCAAAGGGAATACGCAGACCGTCATTCTGGGCATCATCATGCTTACAATGGGACTGACGCTCACGCCCCGGGACTTCAAGTTGCTGGCGCAGCGCCCGTTCGACATCCTCATCGGGGCCGCGGCCCAGTTCACCATCATGCCGCTGGTGGCGTTTTCCCTGTCGTGGTTGTTCGGTCAGGTTCCTGCGTTTGCGCCGTACAGCACGGCCATGGCCATCGGCCTCATCCTCGTGGGCTGCTGCCCGGGAGGCGTGTCGAGCAACATCATGTCTTTCCTCTGCAAGGGTGATGTGGCTTACTCTGTGGGTATGACCTGCGCCTCGACGCTGCTCGCGCCCGTGCTCACGCCGCTGCTGGTACTGACGCTGGCCGGGGAACGCGTGGACGTGGATGCCTGGGGGATGTTCCGCCAAATCCTCATCGTGACCATTATTCCCATTGCCATCGGCTTTTTCTTGAACGTTTGGCTGGGCCATAAGGACGTGTTCCGTCGCATCCAGGGCTGCATGCCGGGTGTGTCGGTCATCTGCCTGGCCTGCATTGTGGGCGGCGTGATCACCACCGTTCATGATCCGCTGGTGGAGAATGGCCTGGTCCTGTTCCTGCTGACGTTCGGCATGGTGTTCTGCCACAATACGATAGGCTATACGTTGGGGTATCTTGTCGGTACGCTTTTTCACTTCAGTACGGCTAAGAAACGCACCATCTCCATCGAAGTGGGCATGCAGAATGCCGGTCTGGGCACCAATCTGGCCATGACCTTCTTCGTGGCCAGCAATCCGATGGCCGTCGTGCCCTGCGCCATCTCCTGCGCCTGGCACAGCATCAGCGGCACCATCCTGGCCAATATCTTCGCGCGTCATCAAACAGACGGGGTGCAGAATGTCTGATTCTGCACCCCAAACCTATTTTACAGCTGGCTGTACGCAGGGCTGAAGGTGTCGCCCTCGGCGGGATTGCCGGTCTTGAACCCTTTCATCAGCCAGCGGGAGCGCTGGTCGGAGGTGCCGTGGTTGAAGGTCTCGGGCGTGGCGTGGCCGCGAGCTTTCTTCTGCAGGTAGTCGTCGCCGATCTTGGAGGCGACGGCCAGGCCTTCCTCGATGTCGCCAGGCTCCAGGGAATTGAACTTCCGGTTGTCGTGGTGGGCCCACACGCCGGCGTAGAAATCGGCTTGCAGCTCGAGCCGGACGCTGATCTGGTTGCTCTCCTTCTCGCTGACGCGCTGCATCTGCTGGTGGGCCTTCTGGAGCGTTCCCAGCAAGTATTGCACGTGGTGGCCGACCTCGTGCGCGATGACGTACGCATACGCGAAATCGCCGTCCGCGCCGATCTGCTGCTTCATCGTGGAGAAGAAGGACAGGTCGATATAGACTGTCTGGTCCGCGCTGTTGTAGAACGGGCCCATTTGGGCGGAAGCGGTACCGCTGCCGGTCTGCACATAATCATTGTAGAGGACGAGCTTCGGGGGCACGTAGGTGCGGCCGTTCTGGGCGAAGATCTCGGTCCAGACGTCTTCCGTGCCGGCCAGGATCTGCTTGGAGAAGACGGCGAGCTGCTCCTCCTCGGCGGTCGGCGTACGGCCGCTCTGGCTGACGATCTCCGTGCCGCCCATTCCGCCCATCTGTTCCAGCACCTCGGCGGGATTGCCGCCCATCAGGAGTGTGATGAGACCAATGATGATGAGGCCTCCGAGGCCCACGCCGCCGGCCACTTTGCCGGTGGACATACCACGCCGGTCATCGACGTTGGTACTAAGTCTTCTGCCGTCCAGTCGCATAAGCTAAGTGATTTGTTTACAAATATAAGCAAATCTGACGAAAAGTGTCTTACGCCTTCTTCTTCTCACCAAGAACGGCCCAGCGCACGAAGGGAATCCGGCGCAGCAGTTCGTACAGGGCAGGCGAGAGCGTGAACACGGCCACGGTCAGGATCACGTACATCGCCACCGGCGGCAGCTGGGTATACATCTTCATCATATAACCCAGGCTTGCAATCACCGTGTAATGGAGGATATAGAGGCCGAAACTGGAGCGGGTCATATAACCCGCGAAGCAGCCCGTGCGGTCGAACTTTGCCTGGAACCAGGCCATCATCGCGAGACACATCATCCAGCCGTACAGGCAGTTCAGCGGGCTGGAGAGGTACTGCGGCGTGGTGTTGTCCTGCCCGAAGGTCGTGACGACCAGGGCGATGCCCGTCACCGCGGCGCAGCCGAGCAGCGGAATCCACGTCTGCCGGAGTTTCTCCTGCACGCTCTCGTTCGCAAAGACGAAGTAGCCCATCAGGAAGGGAATGAAGTAGAAGAGCGGCTTGTAGAGGTTATACAGGCCGTCCGCGCTTTCCGGGCGGGGGTTGCGGATGAGGGTGTATTCGCCGAGGAAGAACAGGATTCCCAGCAGGATGATGGGAATCAGGCCCATCCGGCCGCAGGCATCGTAGAAGCGGTTCTTCGCATCCAGCTTGCGGACGAGCAGGAGCAGCAGCGAGAAGAACCACAGATCCTGGACAAACCACAGCGGACCGCAGCCGCTGATGGACAAGATGACCCATTTAGCCACACCCGGCATTCCGTCGAGCATTCCCATCTGGGCCGCGACGGCTGTATTGAAGTAGCCTGTCGTCCATTGGAAGACGAACAGGCCGATGGTGCCCGGCACCAGCAGCTTGCGCGTGCGGGCCTTGAACCAGGTTTTCCCGTCGTATTTATCCAGCGCATAGCGTGCGCTGATGCCCGCCAGCAGGAAGAGCAGCGGCATGAACCAGGGGTACAGGATATACATCACGACGTCCTGGTACTGCAGATGCTCCGGATACGGACCAAAACCGCCGATGCCGCCGAAGACGCCCTTGTTGTTATAGAAATAAATGACGTGATAGAAGAGCACCAGGAGCACGGTCACCCAGCGCAGGTTGTCCATCCAATGCTTTCTCATTTTGAAAGGCCCTCCATCACCTGGTCCACGGCGCTCTGGAAAATCTCCGTTTTGACTAGCGCCATGCCCCGCTGGTCGCCGACCATCAGCAGGGCGTCGCCCGGTTTGATGCCATACTTATTGCGCGCATCGCGCGGGATCACGATCTGACCCTTGTCTCCCACCTTTACGACACCGAAGATGTACTTGCCTTCTTGTTCTTGCATTTTTCCTACTAGTTAGAAATTTCCCACAAATATAACAAAAATTAAGAATACAATACCGAATGTGCGAGATCTACTTTCCCCGGAAAAGCAGTATCTTTGCACCTATGGAAAACAAGCAGATCATAGCTTTGATCAAGCGGGAGGTGGTGCCGGCCATCGGCTGCACCGAACCCGCGGCGGTGGCGCTCTGCACCGCCTATGCCGCAGAGGCGCTGGGCTGCCGTCCCGAGCGTATTGATGTGAAACTGAGCGGCAACATGCTCAAGAACGCCATGGGCGTGGGCATTCCCGGCACGGGGATGACCGGCCTGCCGATCGCCGTGGCCCTCGGGGCCCTCATCGGCAAGCACGAATATCAATTGGAAGTGCTGAAGGACGTTTGCCCGAAGGCCGTCGCCGACGCGAAAGCGTATCTGGCGGAGAAGCGGATCGCTATCGGCCTGACGAAGGACAGCGACGAAACACTCTACATCGAAGTGTGCTGCGAGGCAGGGGAGAAGCGCTCCCGGGCCATCATTGCCCGCGACCATACGCGCCTGGTCTATCTCGAGGGGCCGTGCGTGCCGACGCAGGACCACCGCGCGGAGCTCGGCAAAGAGCAGGAGGAAGCGGCGGAAAATGATCTGACGCTGCGCCGCGTCTACGATTTTGCCACCACGGCGCCGCTCGAAGATCTCGAATTCATCAACGAATCCCGTCGCCTCAATGAAGCGGCCGCCGAGGAGGCCCTGAAGGGCAATTATGGCCATGAGTTGGGCAAGACCCTCTCGCGTCCGCTCGGGAAAGGCATCATGGGCGACAGCATCTTCAGCCACATCATCAGCGCCACGTCCAGCGCCTGTGACGCGCGTATGGCCGGCGCCATGATCCCGGTGATGAGCAACTCCGGCAGCGGCAACCAGGGCATCGCTGCGACGCTGCCCGTCGTGGTCTTTGCGCGCGAAAATCATAATACGGAAGAAGAACTCACGCGTGCGCTCGTCCTGAGCCACCTGACGGCCATCTATATCAAGCAGAGCCTCGGCCGGCTGAGCTGCCTGTGCGGCTGCGTGGTCGCCTCGACCGGCAGCAGCTGCGGTATGACCTTCTTGATGGGCGGTGGCTACGAGCAGGTGGCCTGCAGCGTTAAGAATATGATCGCGAACCTTGCGGGCATGGTCTGCGACGGCGCCAAGCCCAGCTGCGCGCTGAAGGTGAGCAGCGGCGTCTCCACCGCCGTGCTCAGCGCCATGCTGGCCGTGCAGAAGCACAGCGTCACCAGCACCGAAGGCCTGATTGAGGACGACGTGGACCGGTGCATCCGCAATCTCACGCGTCTCGGCTCCATTGGCATGCAGGAGACGGACAAGATGGTCCTGGACATCATGACCCACAAACAGTAACGGCTCATCCGTTTGTTTTTATCCTATTAAATGCTACCTTTGCGCCCGAAAACGCAACGGTAGCATTTTACTATGAAATTAATCCCCATCTACACCTGGAACAAAGGTGTCTTTGAATTCAACAAACGCAGCGGACGTCTGTCCAAACAGCCCTGGTTCCAGGGCGTTCTGCTGATGGCCTGTGTGGTCGTGGCCATGTTGCTGGCCAACCTTCCCTTTACGAGTGATCTCTATCATGAACTTCTGGAGACGCACCTGCAGTTGCACCTTTACAGTGCGGATGGCAACGTGGACGTGCTCTTCCCGCGCGACCTGACGGTCGAGAAGTTTATCAACGACATCCTGATGGTGATTTTCTTCTTCACCGTGGGCCTGGAGATCCGGCGCGAAGTCGCGCACGGAGAGCTTTCCACGCCGAAGAAGGCTATGCTGCCGGTGATCGCCGCCTTCGGTGGCGTCATTGCTCCGGCGCTCATCTATACCCTGATCAACCACGGCTCGATGGCTGCCAGCGGCTGGGGCATCCCGACCGCAACGGATATCGCCTTCGCCGTCTGCATCCTCTCGATGCTGGGCGACAAAGTGCCCGTCTCGCTGAAGGTCTTCCTGACCGCGCTCGCGATTGCCGACGACCTGATCGCCATTCTGGTGGTGGCGCTCTTCTACGGCGGATCGATCAATTTCGGCTTGCTCGGCCTCGCCGTGCTCGTGATCCTGTTCACCCTGCTGCTGCGCCGCATCGGCGAGAAGCGGATGTTCCCGTACCTCTTCTGTGCCTTCATCGTGTGGGCACTGTTCTTCTACAGTGGCATCCACGCTACGATGTCCGGCGTCGTGATGGCCTTCCTCATCCCGGCCACCTCGCGCTACAATAAAGCGCAGTACATCCACAAGCGCAATCGCTATCTTGCGCTGCTGGACCAGATGGACGGCATCGACAATGAACCCTTCCCCAACGGGCCCCAGAAGCACGCCCTGCGCCGCCTGGAGCGCACTGCGCACCGTTCTATGGATATGAGCTACCGCGTGGAGCACGCGCTCACGCCCTGGGTGAATTTCCTCATCATGCCGATCTTCGCCCTGGCCAACGCCGGTGTGCAGATCACCGATCCTTCCTTCTTCAACGTGTTCAGCTACGACGCCGCGCTGGGCAGCGTGTCGATGGGTATCTTCCTCGGCTTGCTGCTGGGTAAGCCGGTGGGCATTACGCTCTTCAGCTGGCTTGCCATCAAGCTCAAGGTGGGTGCGATGCCGGAGAAGGCCAACTGGGCGATGTTCTTCGCCGTGGCCTGCCTGGGCGGTATCGGTTTCACGATGTCCATCTTCGTGGACACGCTCTCCTTCGGCGAGCAGGCCCCCGACGTGATGATGCATCTGCGCGATGCCGGCAAAATCGCCGTCCTGATGGGCTCCATCTGCGCCGGTGTACTGGGCAGCGTGCTCATTAATCTTGTGTCGAAAATCGACAGGAAATAAAGGACAAGGGGTAGCAAATTCCAAAATTATTGCTACCTTTGCATTCCCATTGCCACTTTAGCTCAGTCGGTAGAGCAGCGCATTCGTAACGCGCAGGTCAACAGTTCAAGTCTGTTAAGTGGCTCACAAAAAAACGCTTGGCAATCGCCAAGCGTTTTTTATTGTCTTAAATCCTTTCTAGAAGTGGCGCTGGATGCCGATGTTCAGCAGGGCCTCGCCGATGGCATTGAGCGGGTTCAGCTGGCAGTAGAACGAACCGGTGGTCGATTTCGTGGCATCGTCCAGCTTGCGGGTCCCTTCGTAACCGATGGAGAGGATATCCAGGGATGTGAAAACCAGGAACTTGTCCGTGATGTCGTAGCTGATGATCGGGTGCAGCTGCACGCCATAGGTCAGCGAACGGGAGTTCCAGTCCAGCTTTTTGTTTTCCAGACGCGGGACCTTGCCGCCGACATAGCCGTTCAGTTCCACCCAGAGTTTCAGCTTGTCTTTCGCCAGACGCAGGGCGTTGTAGCGCATGTACGGACGGACCTTCCAGGACATGTAGTCGGAGTCCAGACCGTTGCCCATCATGACGTTGCGCAGGATCCAGCGAAGATTGGTCGGGGAGAACGAACCGTCGCCTACGTTCGTGGAGCAGCTGGTGTAAACGAACTTCACACCCGCCATCAGGCGGTCGTTGAAGTAGTAGCCGATGGTCGGCTTGAGGGTGTAGTTGAAGGAACTGCCTCCTGCGCTGGGCGTTTGACCTTTCGTGGTTTCGCTGCCCCAGTCAGTGAAGAAACCGAACTGGATGCCGTAGAAGAACTGCGCCTTGGCGATGGACGCGAGCGACAGCGCCAGACAAAGGGTTAGGAGAATCTTTTTCATGGCGTATGGTTATTAGTTAGAATAGTTTTCCGTTCCATTTGGCGGCCAGGCGCTCGCGCTTGTACTGCTCCTCGAGTTTGGCGAACTGGGCCTTGGTGTCCAGCGTGAACGTGCCCTGCTGGATCCAGGCGAAGTAGGAGGGCTCGGTCTCCCAGACCATGCGCGCGGTCTTGCCTTTGTGTTTGCCGAAGTTGATCAGCACCTCGCCCTTGTCGTCCAGGATGAGGTGGCCGGAGAAATCGACGTATTTCTTGCCGACAAAGGAGGCGAGGGCATTCACGTCGTTCTTGAGCACCTGCTCGCGGTATTTGTCGGGCTCCTTGTAGCGGTCCAGCTGGGCCTTGAGCACCTCGTAGGTGGCCAGGGTGTCTGCTTCGGCGCTGTGGGCGTTCTCGAAGTCCTCGCCGCCGCAGTAGAAGCGGTAGGCGGCGCGCAGGTTGCGCGGCTCCATGGTGTGGAAGATGTTCTGGACATCGACCATCAGGGGGCTGTGCAAGTCCACGTGCAGGTCCTTGCCGGCCAGCTTGACGCGCTCGAACTCCTCGGCCAGCATCGGCAGGTCGAACTTGGCGGAATTAAAGCCCGCCAGGTCGCTGTCCGCCACCCAGGAGGCCACTTCCTCCGCGAGTTCGAAGAAAGTGGGGCAGTCGGTGAGCATGTCGTCGGTGATGCCGTTGACCTTGGAAGCGTCCGGGTTCATCGGGCGCTGGCGGTTGCGGATATAATCCCAGGGTTTGATGCGCCAGGTCTTGACGCGCTCCTCCCCGCCGGGGAAAACTTTGACGAAACTCAGCTCGACGATGGAATCCTCGGGAATATTGAGACCGGTGCTCTCGATATCGAAGAAGAGCAGCGGTCGTGTCAGGTTCAGTTGCATAGGCTTACGAAACCATGATCGGCATCAAGATGCCGCAGATCTTCTCGCTTTCTTCCTCCTCTTCGGCTGGCACGATCAGGGCGGCGCGACGCGGGTCGGCGAATTTCATCACCACGGTGCCGCAGCTCATGTTCGAGAGGATCTCGATGAGGAAGGAGGACTTGAATCCGATGCTCAGTTCGCCGCCGTTGTAGTCGCATTCGAGCTTCTCGTAGGCGGCCAGGGCGAAGCCCAGGTCCTGGGCCGTGATCTCGATCTGGCCGTTCTTGAGATCGAACTTGATGTGGTTGGAGGCCTTATTGGCGCACACCGCCACGCGGCGGACCGTGTTCAGGAGCTGGTTGCGGTCGATCTTGAGGATGTTGGCGTTGTTCTGCGGGATGACCTTGCGGTACTCCGGGAACTTGCCGACGATCAGGCGGCAGACCATCATCGTGCTGCCGAAGGTGAAGACCACGGTGGAGGAATCGAAGGCGATCGTCACGTCCTCGTCGTCCTTGTCCAGGATGGACTTCAGCACGCCCGCGGGCTTCTTGTGCAGGATGAAGGAGGCCTTCTCGGGGGCCTTGAAGTCGCGGGTGGTGTAGCAAATGAGCTTATGGGAGTCGGAGGCCACGAGCGTGGTGCTCTCCGGGTCCATGTCGAAGAAAATACCGTTCATCGCGGGACGCATCTCGTCGTCCGCGGTCGCGTAAATCGTGCTCCCGATGCCTTCCGCGATCACGGAAGCGGGGACGGTGGCGCTGATGGCGTCGCTGCTTGCGCCCTTGATCTCCGGGTAATCCGCGGCCGGGAAATAGGGGAGGGAGGAATTACCGTTGCTCCAGATGCATTCGAAGGAGCCTTCGCCGGCGGTTTTGATGGTGATGGGCTGGTCGGGCAGGGCCTTCAACAGGTCCATCATCTGACGGGCGGGCACGGCGATGCTGCCTTCTTCGGCAATGCCGTCCACGGCCACGACGGTACGGAGCGTGAGCTCCTGGTCGGAGGCGGTGACCTCCAGCTGTCCGTCCTTGAGGACGAAAAGGAAGTTTTCCAGGATGGGAAGGGCGGTCTTGGCGGGAATCGCCTTGGAAACATCGAGAATGCCCTTGAGCAGTCCGGCGCTAGAAACGTTGAATTCCATATCAGTCTTTTTAATAATTCGATTATCGTTCTGGCAAATTTACAAATTTATTCTTGGATTTTGGCATGTATTTTGACTTTTTACTCCCCGGACAAAATTTTAAACGACAGATATATGAAAAAAGGTTTTATCACTGTGCTTCTTTCGGTCCTGCTGAGCGGCCTCACCGCGTATGCTATCGTGAAATCCACGGCTCCCGAGCAGGGGACCACGCAGGCGAAGACCGTCTATTCTTCCGACGGACAGGCGGTCCGCACTGTCAATTTGTCACTCTCTGATTATCCCGACTTTACCTACGCGGCCGAGAACGCCGTGGAGGCGGTCGTCTATGTGAAGGTTACCATCAAGGGCCAGCGCCAGCAGTACCGCGACCCGATCCTGGAGTTCTTTGGCTTCGGTAACGGTTATGGCTACGGCTACGGCGGCGGCGAGCGCCAGGGCAGCGGCTCGGGCGTCATCATCCGCCCGGACGGCTACATCGTCACGAACAACCACGTCGTGTCCGGTGCCACCGCCATCGAGGTCACGCTGAACAACAACAAGACCTACGAGGCCACCGTCATCGGTGCCGACCCCGTCACGGACGTCGCCCTGATCAAGATCGACGCCACCGACCTGCCGGTCCTGCAGTTCGCCGACTCCGACAAGCTGCGCCTCGGCGAGTGGGTGCTGGCTATCGGCAGCCCGCTGGGCGAGGAGCTCCGCTCCACCATCACCGCCGGTATCGTCAGCGCCAAGGGCCGCTCGATGCCGAAAGACCCCCAAGAATTCAAGATCGAATCCTTCATCCAGACGGATGCGGCCGTGAATCCCGGCAACTCTGGCGGCGCCCTGGTCAACAAGGAGGGCGAACTGGTGGGCATCAACACCGCCATCGTTTCCACGACCGGCTCCTACAGCGGCTATTCCTTCGCCATTCCTTCCAATATCGTGAAGAAGGTCGTCTCCGATCTCATTGACTTCGGTTCCGTCCAGCGCGCGATGCTCGGCATCACCGGCGGCACCATCGACGACAAGATAGCCAAGGATTACAAGCTCTCCGTGACCGAGGGTGCCTACGTGACCGAAATCGCGAAAGGCGGCGCCGCCGACAAGGCGGGCCTCAAAGCCGGCGACGTGATCACCGGGATCGACGATGTCAAGATCGCCTCGATGCCTGAGCTTCAGGCCAAGGTGAGCAGCTTCCACCCGGGCGAGAAGGCGACGGTCAAGATCCTGCGCGACGGCAAGGCCCAGTCCCTGCAGGTCACCTTCACGGACGGCACTGTCGAGAACGGCACGGTGACCAGCGAGGGTACGGTCATGTTCTACGGTGCCGAGCTCAAGGCGGTCGATAACGGCGTGCTCATCGTCTCCGCCGGCAACGGCAAGCTGGCGCGCGCCGGCGCCGTGGACGGCTTCGTGATCCGCTTCGTCAACGACCAGAAGGTCAGCAAGCCGCAGGACGTCATCGACATCGCCAAGAAGAGCAAGCGCTCCATCTTCATCGAGGGCGTCACGGCGAACGGCCGTCCCGGCTACTTCGGCTTCGGCAAGGACGAGTAATCTTTGTTGAAAACTTTCGGAAAAAATCCCGCGTGAGTGTGAAACTTGCGCGGGATTGTTCCGTATAAGTGTGCAGAGATTCAAAGAGAAATGAGACAGTTAAAGATCACGAAATCCATCACCAACCGCGAGAGTGCGTCCCTGGACAAGTATCTCCAGGAGATCGGCCGCGAAGAACTGGTGTCCCCGGAAGAAGAAGTCGAACTTGCCCAGCGCATCCGCAAAGGCGACCAGGAAGCCCTGGAGAAGCTGACCCGCGCGAACCTGCGTTTCGTCGTGTCCGTGGCGAAGCAGTACCAGAACCAGGGCCTCAGCCTGCCTGACCTGATTAACGAGGGCAACCTCGGTCTGATCAAGGCCGCCGAGAAGTTCGACGAGACCCGCGGCTTCAAGTTCATCTCCTACGCCGTGTGGTGGATCCGTCAGTCCATCCTGCAGGCCCTTGCGGAGCAGAGCCGCATCGTGCGTCTGCCGCTGAACCAGGTGGGCTCCCTGAACAAGATCAACAAGGCCCTCGGCAAGTTCGAGCAGGAGAACGAGCGCCAGCCGTCCACCGACGAGCTCGCCGACATGATTGATATCCCGAAGGACAAGATCGCCGATACGCTCCGCGTGTCCGGCCGCCACGTCAGCGTGGACGCCCCGTTCGTCGAGGGCGAGGACAACAGCCTGCTGGACGTGCTGCCCAACGACGACTCCCCGAGCGCCGACAAGGGCCTCACCAACGAGTCGCTGAGCACCGAGATCGAGCGTGCGCTGCAGATCCTCACGCCGCGTGAGCGCGAGATCATCAAGTCCTTCTTCGGCATCGGCTGCCAGGAGATGACCCTCGAAGAGATCGGCGAGCGCCTGGACCTCACCCGTGAGCGCGTCCGCCAGATCAAGGAGAAGGCCATCCGCAAGCTCAAGAAGCCGTCCGCCAGCAAACTCCTCAAGACTTACCTCGGCTAATGACACCGGAGCAGTTCCTTGCTGCGAAGGCCTCAGAGGCCGTCAAAGCGTTGTATGGCGCCGACATCGAAGCGTCCGCCATGCAGGTTGCGGTGACCCGCAAAGAATTCGAAGGCGATTTCACGCTGGTCGTGTTCCCGCTGCTGCGCACCTCGCGCAAGAGTCCGGACGCCACGGGCGTGGAGATTGGCGACTATCTCGTCGCCAACTGCCCGGAGGTCGCCGCCTATAACTCCGTCAAGGGCTTCCTGAACCTGAGCCTGTCCAACCTCTACTGGCGCGAGGCCCTCGCTTCCATCGTGGAGGACGACAACTTCGGCCAGCTGCCCGCCACGGGCCGCCGCGTGATGGTCGAGTTCTCCTCGCCCAACACCAACAAGCCCCTGCACCTGGGCCACATCCGCAACAACCTCCTCGGCGCCTCCGTCTCCGACCTGCTCAAGGCCGCGGGCGATGAGGTGATCAAGGCAACGCTCGTGAATGACCGCGGCGTACATATCTGCAAGTCCATGTATGCCTGGCAGCAGCGCTTCGACGGCGCCACGCCCCAGAGCACGGGCAAGAAGGGCGACCACCTCGTAGGCGACTGCTACGTGGAGTTCGCCAAGATGGAGAAGGAGGACCCGACCGTGATGGACAAGGTCCACGAGATGCTCGTGAAATGGGAGGAGGGCGATCCCGCCGTCCGCCAGCTCTGGGAGATGATGAACAGCTGGGTGTTTGCCGGCTTCGAGCAGACCTACAAGGCCCTCGGCATCACCTTCGACCGCACCTATTATGAGCACGAGACCTACCTGCTCGGCAAGGAACTGGTGCAGCGCGGCCTCGACATGGGCGTGTTCGTGAAGGATCCCGACGGCTCCGTGTGGTGCGACCTCACGGCCGACGGCCTGGACCGCAAGCTCCTGCTCCGTTCCGACGGCACGTCGGTTTATATCACGCAGGACCTCGGCACCGCCGAGCGCCGTTTCAGCGAATTCAAGCTTGACTCGCATATCTACGTGGTGGGCGACGAGCAGAACTACCATTTCCAGGTCCTCAAGCTCATCCTCAAGAAGCTGGGCTTCGACTGGGCCGACCAGATCTTCCACCTGTCTTACGGCATGGTGGAGCTGCCGGAAGGCAAGATGAAGTCCCGCGAGGGTACGGTGGTGGACGCCGACGACCTCATCGAGAAGATGTACGAAGAGGCGAAGGCCACCTCCGAGGAGAGCGGCAAGCTCGACGGCATCGCCGACGAGGAGAAGGAGAAGCTCTACCGCATGATCGGCCTGGGCGCACTCAAGTACTTCATCCTCAAGGTGGATCCCAAGAAGAAGATGCTCTTCAACCCCAAGGAGTCCATCGACTTCAACGGCAATACCGGACCTTTCATCCAGTACACCCACGCACGTATCTGCTCGATCCTGCGCAAGGCGGAGGAGCAGAACCTGAAGGCCTCGCTCAACCCGGCGGTGGAGCTGAGCCTGAAGGAGGTGCGTCTCGTCAAGATCCTGGGCGCCTATCCGCAGAAGGTAGCCGAGGCGGCTGCGGCGTTCTCGCCCGCGCTCATCGCTAATTTCTGCTACGATCTCGCCAAGGAGTTCAACCAGTACTACCACGACACGCCTATCCTCAAGGAGCCGGACCAGGAGGTCCTGAAGATGCGTCTGGAGCTGATCTCCACGCTCGCCGGCGTCCTGCGGCGCGGCATGAAGATCCTGGGCATTGACTTACCGGACAGAATGTAATATTCCGACCTCCGTCAAGGAGGTCCAGCAACTGGGCTGGGACTGGATCGACATCATCTTCTTCACCGGAGACGCGTTCGTCGATCATCCCAGTTTCGGCACGGCCTGCATCGCGCGGTACCTGGAGAAAGCCGGGTACCGCGTGGCGGTCGTGCCCCAGCCGAACTGGCGCGATGACCTGCGGGATTTCCGCAAGCTGGGCGCGCCGCGGCTGTATTTCGCGGTGAACGCGGGGGCCATGGACTCCATGGTCAACCACTACACCGCCGCGAAGCGCCTGCGCCACGACGACGCCTATACGCCGGAGGGCAGGGCGGGGCAGCGGCCGGACCGCGCCGTGACCGTCTATTCGAAGATCCTCAAGCAACTCTGGCCCGACGTTCCCGTCGTCATCGGCGGCGTCGAGGCCTCTCTGCGCCGCCTGACGCACTATGACTACTGGGACGACCGGCTGATGCCCTCGATCCTGGTCGACAGCGGTGCCGACTGGCTCTGCTACGGCATGGGCGAAAGGCCGATGCTGGAGCTCACGCGCGCCATCGAGGCCGGGCGCAACCGCCGCCAGATCGAACAGATCCCGCAACTTGCTTTTTTCCGGAGTGGCAAATTTTCGCGGAGCGGCAGCGACCCTTCCTCCGCTATTGCTTCGCAACCCTATCCGGGTGAACGGCTTCGGAAGGGTCCTGCCGACTCCGCTGATGGAACTATCTTATTACATTCGTATGAAGAGTGCTGCAGGAATAAGGTTGCGTTTGCGGAGAACTTTCATCATATTGAGATTCAGGCGAATGTGCTCCACGCACAGACGCTCATCGAGCCGGTCGGGAACGGTTACGTGCAGGTGAATCCGCCGTACCCGCCGGCGACGACCGAAGAGATGGACGCCTGCTGGGACCTGCCGTTCACCAAGCTTCCGCACCCCCGCTACAAGGGCAAACGCATCCCGGCGTACGATATGATCAAGGACTCGATCATCACCCACCGGGGCTGTTTCGGCGGCTGCAACTTCTGCACGATCGCCGCCCACCAGGGCAAATTCATCCAGTCGCGCAGCGAGCGCTCCATCCTGGAGGAAGTCCGCAAGCTCGCGGCCATGCCCGAATTCCACGGCAATATCTCCGACCTCGGTGCGCCCACGGCGAACATGTACGGCCTGCACGGCAAGAACCAGGACCTGTGCGCGAAATGCCGCCGCCAGTCCTGTCTCTTCCCGGGCCCCTGCCCGAACATGGACCGCTCGCACGAGCGCGTGCTCAAGCTCTACCGCGCCGTCGATGCCGTCAAGGGCGTGCGCCACAGCTACATCGGCAGCGGCGTGCGCTACGACCTCTTCCTTGACGAGAAAGGATTCGTCGATGAGACTGGCAAGCCGTACCTGCGCGAGCTCATGCTCAAGCACACCTCCGGCCGCCTCAAGGTGGCCCCGGAGCACACGGAAGACAAGGTGCTGCACTACATGGGCAAGCCGTCCTTCCGCCTCTTCGAGCGCCTGCGCATCGAATTCGACAAGATCAACCGGGAGAACGGCACGCACACCGAACTGGTGCCGTACTTCATCTCCTCGCACCCCGGCTGCCGGCTCGAAGACATGCGTCGCCTGGCGGCCAATCCTTGCCTGAAAGGCATCTGGATGGAGCAGGTACAGGACTTCATGCCCACGCCCATGACCACCTCTTCGGTGATGTGGTGGAGCGGTCTGGACCCTCGTACGATGAAGCCGGTGTGGACCGAAAAGGATATGTTGAAAAAAAAGGAACAGAAAGCACTTTTTTTTAAGAAAAAGTAATTATACTTGCACCACAAAACCAAACCTGATTTATGGCACAAGATAATAAGAAACGACACATCGTCAGCTACGAAAACATGTCTCCCGAACTTGCTGCGGCGTTCGCGGAGAAGTACCCGAAAGGCTTCAATGACTATCTCCCTGATCTTAACAAATATACGAAGCCGGACGGCACGCCGTTCTATGCGGTGATGATTGAAATTCCGGATGCAATCTACCTGGTGAAGATCAAGGTGCAGATTGACAATCCTGACGACATCGAGCGCTGGCTCGAAGGGGAAGAGGAGGCCGAGGTAGAGTCCGTGGCCGGTACCACTTCCGCGCCGGAAGGCGAGGGCGACACCCTGCCGGACGACAACATCTCGCAGTACGGCGGTGACGACGAAGGAGCCGACGCCTAGCGTGAAGTTTTCCCTGAAACATATTTCCGAACACAGCAAACTGCTGTTGCTGAGTCTGATGGTCGGCGTACTCTCCGGGTGCGCCGCCGTCATTTTGGATTGGCTGATCCACGCGATCAAGCGCCTGCTCAGCGACGGTTTCCATTTCACGTATGCGTGGCAGAACCTGGTGCTGCCGGGCATCGGTATGCTGATCTCGCTGCTGCTGGTGCGCTACCTGATTAAGGACAACATCGGCCACGGCGTCACGAAGGTGCTGCTGGCCGTGTCGCGCAACGAGTCGAAGATCAAGCCGCACAACACCTGGTCTTCGATGCTGACCTCCAGCATCACCATCGGCTTCGGCGGATCCGTGGGTGCCGAGGCGCCGATCGTCTATACGGGCGCCGCCATCGGCTCCAACCTGGGCCGCGCCTTTGGCCTGTCCTACCGCAATATCACCCTGCTGCTGGGCTGCGGCGCCGCCGGTGCCGTGGCCGGCATCTTCAAGGCGCCGCTGGCGGGCGTGCTTTTCACGCTGGAGATCCTGCTCTTCAACGTGTCGATGAAGTCGCTCCTGCCGGTGCTGATCTCCACCATTTCCGCCACGGTGGTGTCCTACATTTTCCGGGGCCAGACCCCCGTGTTCGCCTGCACGCTGACGCCTTTTTCGATGGGGAACCTCCCGTTCTACCTCGTGCTGGGCGTGCTGGGCGGCCTGGGCTCGCTGTACTTCCTGCGCACGACCCTCTTCCTGGAGGACCGCATCGGCAAATGCAAGAATCCATATATGCGCTGGGCGCTTTGCGCCGGGGCGCTGGGCTTGCTGATTTTCCTTTTCCCGCCGCTTTACGGCGAGGGCTACGATTCCCTTGGCCTGCTCCTGAACGGGCAGCCGCTCGACCTGGAGGGCCGCAGCGTGTTGGATTTCCTGCTGGAGTCGAAGTGGGGCGTGCCGGTGTTCTTTGCGCTGGTCTTCTTCCTGAAGGTGCTCGCGATGACGGCGACCAACGCCGGCGGGGGAGTCGGCGGTACTTTCGGTCCGACCCTGTTTGTGGGCGCCATCCTCGGCTTCGTCTTTGCCCGTTGCTTCAACAACCTGGGCTTCAGCGTGCCGGAGCAGAATTTTGCCCTTGTGGGCATGGCGGCGCTGATGGCCGGCGTGATGCAGGCGCCGATGACGGCCATCTTCCTCATCGCCGAGATCTCCGGCGGCTACGAGCTGCTGATCCCGCTCATCCTGACTTCGACCGTGGCGTTCGGTACCGTGCGCCTCTTCGAGAAATATTCCATCTACACCAAGCGCATCGCGCAGAGCGGCGACCTGCTCACGCACGACAACGACCAGGCCGTCCTGACGCTCATGCACATGGAAGACCTGATCCGTGACAAATATCCGAAAGTGCAGATCGACGCGACGCTGCGCGAACTTGCCACCGTGGTGGCCGACACGGATGCCGCCGTGCTGGCGGTCATCGACTCAAAGGGCCGTTTCCAGGGCATGATCGACATCGCCCTGGCGCGCAAACCGCTGCTGGACCCGTCCAAATACGACACTTGGCACGTCTATAACATTATGGAGCCCGTGCCGGATTACCTCTATGTCGGGGAGAAGATGGAGTCCGTGATGGCAAAATTCGACCGCACCGACGCCTGGCGTCTGCCGGTCGTCGATGCGGATCGCAAGTACCTTGGATTTGTCTCCAAATCCCGCCTTCTGATGGCCTACCGCGCCGAGCTCAAGGAAATCACCGCGGAAGACTGATTCCCGCGCGCTTTACGCGACGCGGGACTCGATGTAGCGGATGATATCGCTGATGGTGTTGAAGCTCTTCAGATCGGCGTTGGGAATGGAGATCCCGAAGTGGCTCTCGATCTGGGCGATCATCTCTATGAACACGAAAGAGTCGATGCCGGAGGCAGCCTTGAAAGCCTCTTCCGTATTGACTTCTTCCACGGGGAAATCGACGTAGTCCTGGAGAATGCCCAGGAATTCTTTCTTTACATCCATACTTCTTAAGATAGTTTGATACCCTCTCCGGAACAGACGGTCGGAAGACCGGCCCGCTTGATCTTGCGGGTGGAGGTTTTCTCGTAACCGGTGGCGGGGAGTTCTATGTATTCGATTTGTTTGTAATCAGGCAGGGTCGCGTTGATCTGCCGCATGGCGCGGGAGATCCTTTCCCGGTCGGCGCGGACGGCCTCGTCGGAGATGTAGAGGCCGGCCACGAGCACCTCGCGGATGGCGTTGCCGACGCGCTGCTCGGCGCGATAGACCACGATGTCGTCGGCGAAATCCATGCCGGTTTCGATGACGTTCTCGACCTCCTCGGGGCAGATGTTCTTGCCGTTGGGCAGCACGATGGTGTTCTTCTTGCGGCCCATCAGGAAGATGCGGCCCTGCGCGTCGATACGGGCGCTGTCGCCGGTATTGAAGAAGCCTTCGGCGTCGAAGACAGCTGCCGTGGCCTCAGGATCCTTATAATACTCGCGGAAGACACTCTTGCCCTTCACGCAGAGGTCGCCGATGCCGTTCTCGTCGGGGCTGGCGATCTTCACCTGCAGGCCCGGGCAGGCTTTGCCCACGCTGAGGTGCTCGGAGAGCGTGTCGGAGTTGATCGAGATGAGTGGACCGCACTCGGTGATGCCGTAGCCGTTTTCGATACGCCAGCCCAGGTCATTCATGCCCTTGATGACGACGGGGTTGAGCATCGAGCCGCCGCTGACGATCATGTCCAGCTTGCCACCGAAAGGCTCATAGATGTCCTTGAACATGCTGTGCGTCTTGTCGATACCGAACTTGCGCAGCAGGTTGGAGATCTTGATGCCCTTCTTGAGCTTCTCCTCCTTGCCGGCCTTGCGGGCATTGGTCCAGATGTTCTTATAGAACGCGTTGAGGATCATCGGGACGATGGTCGTGATGGTGGGCTGGAAAATCTTGATGTTGGTCATCATGTTGCGGATGTTGCCGTTGACGTAGGTCAGACGGCCAGAACCGATACGCGTCATGATGTGGGTATTGATCTCCGTGGCGTGGTGCATGGGCAGGACGCTCATGGAGGTGTTCTCCTCGTCCGTGGCCCGGACGGCGTCCATGCAGTTGACCATATTGGCCGCCAGGTTGGCATTCGTCAGCACGACGCCCTTGTTGGCGCCGGTGGTGCCGCTGGTGAAGAGAATCTTGGCGGGGGCGTCGAGATCGAGTTCGCACTGGCGGTAGGGGCCGTTCTCGCCGATTTCGCGACCGCGCGCAAGCAGCTCATCGTAGTACGGCACGCCCTCGACCTTCTTGTCGATGGTGATGAGGGTCTTGAGCCGCGGGCACTGGGGCTGCACCTCGCGCAGCAGGGGAAGTTGCTCAGCGCCGCACAGGGCTGCGTCGGCGTCGCACTTCGCGAGCAGCATGGCGAGCAGCGGGGCCGGGGCGTTGACGTCCACGGGCGTCACGACGCCGACGCCGCTGGAGATGCAGATGTCTGCAATGACGTAGCGGACGCAGTTCTCGGACACGATGGCGATGTGTGCACCGCCGAGGCCGGCATCCAGCAGGCCGTCTCCGAGACTCATCACTTCTTCGTAAAGCTCTTCAGAGTTCCAGTATTTGATATTTTTCTTCTCATCGAGTTCCGCGAGGATGGGGTTCTTCGGGAGCTGGTACTTGATGCGGCCCAGCATGTCGCGGATGCTTTTATAGTCGCCGTCTCGCAGCAGGCGGTTGGCCTGGTGCTGACGCTCGGTCATGTAAAGACTATCTTTTTTCATGCATTAAAACAATTCGTTTAGCGGGGCGTCCGGACGGGCAAGCACCTTCTCCATGACGCGGTTGTACACGTTTTGAAAATCGACAAGCTGTGCGGGCGTGACCAGCAGCTTCTGGACGTCGTAGTTGATGAACACCTCGTTACGCTTCACGTCGTGCATGATGGCGATGTAGGTCACCAGCGCGCCCTTGCCGTTGCTGTGGAGCTGGAAGGTGACGCCGTCCGGCGCCGTGAACGGGATGTAGGAGAAGCCCGCGCAGTTCAGGAAACGAAGCATGGAGAACTTCCATGCGTCGTGCTGCATCTTTTCCATGTCGAGGTAGGACAGGCGCGTGTGGCGGAAGAATTCATTGTGCTCCCCGGCCATCACGTTGGCGAGGTCCTGGAAACTCTTGCCGTAGTCAATGTCCGTGACGGCGGCCACGGCAGAGCACTTGGTGCCGGCGGTCTTGCGGTCGGCGACCGTGCCGCGGCAGTTGAGAATGAGCACGTTGGCCATCCGACGCTCCCGGTCGTTGATCAGCGAGAGAGCCAGCGAGAAGCTCATCAGGAAGAAGGCGGTCATGGAAATGCCGTTGTCCGTGCACCACTTCTCTGCTGCCTGGGTGATGGAATTCGGAATGGCGAACTGGTAAGGCTCGGTGTCGCAGCGGACAAACAAATACGGCAGGCCGAATTCGCCCTTGCGCTTGTATTTGAGCCAGCGGTCGGAGCGCTTGCCGTGCGTGCCGCAATACGTGGGGTGTTCCGGATGGCGGTTGAAATAGTAGTCGCGATAGAACGCTTTGTCGCGCTCGAGCGCCGTTGCGTCGTTGCGATATTCGTTGTCCTTGCGGATGATTTCCTCGAAACTGCCGGGTACCGGGGGAAGTTCCTTCCCGTCGCGCAGGGCCGTGTAGATGCCCAGCAGGTCAGCAACCAGAACGCCGATGCCATAGGTGTCGGCCACATAGTGGCTGATCTTGCAGATTACCATCTGCTTGCCCTCCGGATTCACGGCGTACACCACACGCAGCACGTCGCCCTTGGCCACGTCGGTAGGCTTGCGGCGGAAGCGACGGAAGAAGGAGTCGTAGGCGCTGTTCGTTTCGAGGCGGATCGAGGGGATCTTGCTTGCTTTGCGCTCGGGCTCGAAATACTGCATCGTTTCCTTGCCCTGCTGGACAAAGCGGAGCCGGAGGCAGTCGTTGCGCTCGTAAAGGAGGTCGAGCGCCTGGCTCATCAATGCTTCGTCAAAACCCTCGTCGAAGGTGATGGAGAACAGGATGTTCAGGACGCGCTTGAAGAGGGCGTACTTGTTCTGGAGACGGATAACGTCCTGTGAACAAGTGAAATGATAGAGCGGTTGACCGTTTATTTCCATTGTTGTTTGAGTTTTAGAAGCTTATTGTATTCGTCGCGCTCCGCCTTGGCGGGAGCGCTGACGGCCTTGTAGCGGCTTTCCGCGTAGGCCAGGATCAGACGGGCCTCCTCGCGGTCGGACAGTTCGCCCAGGGCTTTGGATGACCAGGGGAGGGCCTGCTTCATGCCGTCGGCGAGGGCGTAGCGCTCGATGTTGGTGCCGCCCGCCATTTTGGCGAGCTTGGCGCTGTGGTCCGCGGCCTGCGAGGCGCGCTTGTTCGCGCTCCAGTTGCGGTCGTACAGAAGCGAAGCCAGATAGGTGTAGGTGATGACGCGGGGCTCGCCCTTCGGGGCGTTCATCGCCGCGGTGCGCGCGTAATTGATGCCGCTGTCCTTGGGCTTAAGCGGGTGATGGTAGTAGATTTCCGCGAGGGCTTGCCAGGCTTCGGACATGTGCGGATCCAGCTTGTTCAGGATGCGGGTCAGGTCTTCTGTCATCACCGGCACGGCGGCGGCCTGCTCCATCAGGGGATGGGTCTGGCATTCCCGGCCGACGTTGGCGCAATGCCACATATAGCACTGCGGGTCCCGGGGGTTCTCCCGGCAGCCCCGCTCGGCGTACTCGATGCCTTTGTTGAAACGCTCGCGGCGCGCCAGCTTGTCCGTCTGCGCATCGCCCATCATATAGTTGACCCGCGCGAGGCGCCAGAGCACGGCCGCTTTCTCCTGGCTGTTTTCTGCCTGCGGAAGCATTTCCAACAGGGTTTGCTCGCAGGCGGTGTAATCGTTCCCGCGCTCGAAAGCCTTGTCCACGGACTGGAACTGCAGGGCCAGCAGGGGAATTAATAAAAGTAGCTTAATCATGATTTGCAAATTTACGAAATGCGCAAATACGTGACTAATTTCGTGCCGAATACTTGTCGTGATTGACAAAAACGCTATATTTGTGACGTAGTAATCTGTTCTGTGACAGATTCTGAGTTAATCCAATTTTCGTCACACGCATATTATGGCTGTCCTGCCCGATCTTTTCCGCCGCTATACGACTGAGTTGTGGTACATTTTACTCGCTCCGTTCTTCTTCTTTGTCTTTATGCTGGTCTGGACCCCCTTCCACAGCGAGGCGGCCCTGGATATGGGCCGGGGGCTGTTCGTCTTCAATGTGACGATGATGATGTGCATCGCGATCTTCACGATTTTTATCCTCCGGACCATTCGTTTCCTGCTCCGTGATCATCTCAACCGCAGCTGGTGGGCGCTGGCAGCCTGGAATATGTTGGAATTGACTGCGATTACCTATTTCTTTGCGCTCTACCTCTACCTGATGGATCCGAGTATGCCTTATTTCAACTGGCTGGCCCGTTGCGTCCCATATTCTTTCCTGGTCCTCCTTTTCCCATATGCCAGCATCGGGGTGGTCTGTGGCTTGATTGCGGTGAGTCAGTCACTGCCTGCCGAGAAGGACCTGATCCGTTTTGCCACAGCCAACCGGCAGGTTCGCCTGGTGCTGATCAAGGATGCGGTGCTGTATGTCCAGGCGCAGGAGAACTATGTTCGCATCTGTTACCTGGAGAATGGCCATCCTAAAGACTATGTCCTTCGTTCGACCATGGTGGCGATCGCGCCGCTGATGGAGCACTACGGTTTCATTCGCTGCCACCGCTCCTATTTTGTGAATCCTTCGCACATTGTTGCCCTGCGGCGCGACCGCGACGATGTTTTCAGTGCGGAGCTGGACATCCCCGACACCGTCCTGCCCATCTCAAAGCGCGTTTACCAGGAGATGTCCCAGCGTTTGTAAGAGTTTTATGCGTGTTGTTATTCAAAGAGTTACGTCAGCTTCTGTGACGATTGACGGGAAGGTCCGGTCGGAGATCGGGCCGGGCCTGCTGGTGTTGCTGGGGATCGGCCCGGACGACGGGCCGGAGGATATCGAGTGGCTGGTCCGGAAAGTGGCCGGACTGCGGATCTTTAATGATGACGAAGGGGTGATGAACCGGAGCGTCGTGGAGATCGGCGGCGAGGCGCTGGTGGTGAGCCAGTTCACGTTGATGGCTTCTACCAAGAAAGGCAACCGGCCGTCCTATATCGGCGCTGCCGGGCACGAGATTGCGATTCCGTTGTATGCGGCTTTCTGTCGGGAATTGAGTGCTGCCATCGGTCGTCCGGTCGGAACGGGGGAGTTCGGCGCCGATATGAAGGTGTCGCTGCTCAACGACGGCCCCGTTACCATCTGTATCGACTCGAAAAATAGAATATAGCTTGCCTTACCACGCGGGCGGCCAGCCAGCCCGTCATTCGCCGGCTCCGACCGGAGAATCTCGTCTAAGGTACAACCTCTTCGCCTTCAGGTCGAGGATGATGGCGAGGTGCACCCAGACGTCGTTGCCGACGAGGGCGATATACGCATCGCTGGCGAGGGCTCCGCTCTCGTTTGTGCTGTAGCCGGCCTCGGTTAGGGGAATCGTCACGCCGCCAATCCGGGCTTCCGAAATGGTGAAGTCATATCCGGTGGCAGCGCCACCGATTCCGCCGACCTCCATTTGATAGGCTTTCCGGTCTTCCAGCTGATCCAGGTGGTATTTCGCCGCTGCCTTGCTGGTGAACTCAATGCCCTGGCCGGCGCCGGTGTCGATGACTCCTTGGCCGGAAATGACGGTCCCGGACGTAAGTACCACTTCCAGCGGGAACATGGCCCGCCAGGGGTGCGAGGGGTCGTATTCGATGGGAACTTGCGTGTAGCCGTCCGTCATGCCGGGTGCCAGCTCGTCCAGGAAAGCGATTTTCCGGTTCGGATAGTCGATGCTGATCACCTTGTCCTTTACGTCGCCCATGCCGAAGATGCCGTCGGCCGGGTTCTTCAGGATGGCGCGCAGGTCGATGATGGGCACCGGCGCGGGCTCGAAGGTATTCCCGCCCAGCGAGACGGAAACGCCGGAGAAAATGATATCGGCCGTTTGCATTCCGTTTCCGGAGCCTTTCATCATCGCTTTGCCGCGCTGGGCATAGCTGAGTCCGCTTTCGGCGAGGAAGGTGCTGTCCAGGCACACGTAGGATGAACCGGAATCGAAGACCAGGCGGGCATCCTTCCCGTTGATGGTGGACGACACATAAATATGGCGCTTCTCGTAGGAGAAATCCAGCGGCTGCGCGAGTGCGATGGACTGCAGCAGGCAACATCCGAGGATGCAGAGCAGGGAACGTAGGGTCCTTCTCATGGGTTATTCGTTCAGAAAGAAAAGTTCGGCTTCCATGCGCTGGATGCCGGTGTCACAGATTTCGCGGCCGCGGGTGCCTTCGGAGAAGTAGGGCTGGGCCTTCTTGTACCAGCTGAGGGCCGTCTTGTAGTCCTGCTTGAGCTCGTAGCTCTGCGCGATCATGTAGTAGGCGGCGTAGTGCTTCGGACTGAATTCCAGCATCTTCTTGTATTCCGCGATGCAGAGGTCGAATTTGCCGTGCTTGTAGGCGGAAAGGGCATAATTCTGATGCGCGATGGCAGTGGTATTGATGATCTTGGGGTCCGGTTGGAGCATGGCGAGCGCCTTGTCGTACCAGATCTCCCAATCTTCCTTGCGCTCGTCCGAGGTCAGCTGCGCGATCGTCAACGCCACGTTCACGTCGGTCGAATCGCGCTTCCAGGCCAGCTTGAACTCCCGCTCGGCGTCCCGGAGCAGGCCGTTTTTCTGGGCGCACTGGCCCAGGTAATAATGGACGGCGTATCCGTCCTCGCCGAGCTCGCACATATGCTTGAAGTCCGTCTCGGCGTCGTCGTACTGTTTTTTCGCGAAGCGCGCGATGCCGCGGACCGGCAGGATGGTCAGGTTGTCCGGTTCCTCGTCGAGGAAGGAGTCCGCGAGCGCGAGCACTTCGTCGTGCTGCTCGCGCCCCAGCAGGATGCTGCAGAGCTTGTTCAGCACGCCCTCGTTGTGCGGCCGGCGGGCGAGGGCCGCCCGGTAGTACCATTCTGCGGAATCGCGCCGCTCCAGCTGGTTGAAGGCGTCACCCACCATGGAGATCACCTGCGTGATGGAGTCGCGCTGCAGGATGCCGCGCCCGATGTCGATGGCGCCGGGATACTGCTTGGCGCGGTAGAGCAGGCTCATCTGGCGGATCTGGTAAAGCAGTTTGCCCGGCTGCATCTGGGCGAGCAGGGTGTACTGATCCAGGGCTTCCGGGGCATTGCCGCTTTGGTAGTGGCAGTCGGCCAGCTCTTCGAGCAGCTCAGGCCGGGGCCCCTGGTCGGCCATCATCTGTGTCAGCGCAGCGATGGCTTCGTCGTATTTCCAGAGCTGCTTGAGCTCCCTCACCGGGGTGAGGTCTTGGGCCGCGAGCGGCACCAGGGACAGGATCATCAGGATGAGGGAGACTCTGCAGCGCATGGTTGGTATAGTTTATTGTTTTTTGGTGGTGATGACAAGAACGCCGTTCTTGGCTTCATCGCCATATTTCTCGATGGCTTCCTCGTTCTTGATGACCGTGATTGATTCAAAGTTATTGGGATTCAGGTCGTCCAGCGAGCCGGTATATTTCTCGCCGTCAATGAAGACGAGCGGGGTGCCACCCATCGCATTCCGGATAAAGATGCCCGGATTTTTAGGTTCGGTCGAGGCGGAGACGGTGATAGGCTTGTCCTTGTCTCCGCGCAACTGGAAGATGACCGGGAACATATAAGAGACAGGAACGTCCATGCCTTTTCTCTTGCCGGGCTCCCATTTGGGTGAGGAGGAGATCACGCGGACGGCCTCCTGGTCCAGGGCTTCATAGCCGGTGCTGCGCATGACCTTGACGTTGCTGACGGAACCGTCCGTATTGACGACAAACTGCACCATCACGCGACCGTGATGCTCTGCATTCTTCTCTTCTACCGGATAAACCAGATTCGCGGAAACCCATTTGGAGAAGGTATTGGCGTCGCCGCCCTGGAAGCTCGGTTTGACTTCAACCATGCTGAAGGGAATGGGCCCTTCTTCGCTGGGCGGATTCTGAGCTACTGGCGTTTCGGCGACAACGGGAGTTTCAGTGACGACAGGCGTTTCAGCGATGGCCGGCATTTTTGCAACGGTTACCGTTTCAGAGGGAACGGGACGGATTTCCGCCCGGGCGGGGTTGCATAGGAACATGGTCCCTGCGAGGAGGGGAAGGAGCGCTACGTAGGCGAGGCGCATCCAGCCCGATGTGGGTTTTTTGTGCATCATGGCAATTCTTTGTTTGAGTTTGGCGTGGTTGAAGCCGTTGGCCAGGGAGAAGCGTTGCTCTCCCACGGCTTTCCGCACCA
>JAEEGJ010003545.1_pt1 | contig 58982 bp, 14 predicted proteins | sample 8958761 | NCBI WGS metagenome assembly JAEEGJ01 (sample SAMN16246546, study PRJNA631951) | gut metagenome | biome: gut microbiome; feature: rumen; material: RS-attached | host: Bos | place: Iran: Karaj | collected 2018-10 | reverse complement strand
TTCCATGCTCATCCTGCATCGGAATCCTTTTCGGAGAAGTGACAATATTGATCGCTCCGACGAGCGATGATGTCCCATATATCCTTCCTGCGGGACCCTCAATGACCTCGATCCTCACGATGTCATTTAGGTCTACGGGCAAGTCCATGGCATTGTGGCCTGTTTGTGGGTCACAGATGTTAATACCATTGAGCAGCAGGATGATCTGATCCTGGGTGCCGCCACGGATAGAGATGTCTGTCTGGGCACCGATGGGTCCCCGCTGTCTGACATCGACGCCTATGACATATTTCAGTAAGTCGTTGATACTTTGTACTGGGGCCTGCGCAATGTCGGCACGGTCCAGTACGGTGACCATTCTCGCAGCCTGACTTTTCGTCAGGGGCGCCCTCGAGCCAGTCACACTGACCTCCTCGAGCATCATCTCGCGGGCTGTTGTCCTGGCTGTCGAGTCTGTCACCACGGGGTCTGTGCTGACGCTCTCCGCCGAGGCATAGGTTAGCGTGGCTACTGAGAGCACGCTGCACACCACCTCCCTGCCCAGACAAGCAAACAGCGAGTAGCCCTTGTTCCCGAACTGTCGGAACACGAGCACCTGGCGCTTGTTGAATATTGGTTTGTACATGTCGTTTGGTTGAATTCGGACTGCAAAGGTATAACTTTCTGTTGAATGGCGTCCATATATAAAGTCGCTTTTTTGTTTATTTTTGCTTAATTAGTGTTAAATACATACAATCTATCGGCAAAAAACTTGTTTATTTGGTATGGTTTTCTTAACTTTGCAATATGTTATTGATGAAAAAGATACGACATCACATGTTTGGTCAGGTATTAACAATAGCTTTGCTATTGATTCTGACTATTCCCCTCGTCGCCGAGGCCCAATCACCTATGGGTGACGACAGGCCCCTGCCGCGTGTCGCGTTGCGCAGCAATTTGCTTTATGATGCCACGCTGTCGCCCAATCTGGGATTGGACGTGAGGGTCGATTCTACCCGGACGATTGGTCTTCTGGCAGGATTTAATGCGTGGGATCTGGACAAGACGGAGAACAAGAAGTGGCGTCACATGCTTTTTTCTTTACGCGCGCGAAAATATTTGAATGATACCATTTTTCATAAAGGCTATTTTGAGACGGACATCATATACAGCCACTTCAATGTGGGTAACATCAAGTTCCCCTTTGGCTTGTATAAGTCTGTTCGTGACCGTCGTCTGCAGGGTGATCTCATTGCCCTTGGCGGGAAATACGGTTATTCATGGATCATGGCCCGCAACTGGCGTATTGAGGCTGAGGCCGGCGTCGCTGTTGGCTATGCGTGGTTCAAAGAATACGAATGTCCTCACTGCGGTACGTTCCTCGGTAATGGTGACCGCATTTTCCTCTTGCCCCAGTTGGGTATTAACGTAGTGTATATCATTAATTGAAATTATAAAAACTATAGATATGAAGAATCATTTCAAGTATGTCATGATGGGCCTGACGGCCCTGGTAGGCGCAGCAACTCTTTCCGGCTGTTCCTCGAACGAAGAAGTGGACATTAATCCGACCTACGACCCCGAAACGGGTAGGGTGAGGGCCGAGTTTGTCTTTAATGTGACGCAACCCGGTGAACGGACGCGCCAGGTGAGCGAAGTTGTCGGCAATGGTACTTTCCAGGGTATCAACGAGATGTATTTATTCTGTTTCGACGCGGCTCCTGGCAATGGCAGTACTCTTGATGGGAACCATACGTTCACCCTTGACGACTTGGGTAAGCCTGAGCCGACCCATGCCGATGGGACACCTAACTCCAGCAAGATCTATTCGATTTATATCCCGACGGGTACGAGGAATTTCCTGTTCTACGCGACCGCCAATGATGCGTCTAAGAGTGGTAAACCCGGTTATTATGGTAAACTGCACAAGGCTTATGCTGGCAATATCTCCAGTGTCAACGACATTACCTTCAATCTGGTAAACCGTGTGGAGGATATTGCCGACTTTACATCTCCTCAGTCGACATTGCTTGGTATCCTGAATGGAATTGTTGGCGTGGGGATATCTTCTCCGGAAGTCCTGTCATGGTCGGCAACAGGCAGTTCATCAAACGGCGAACTGGAAGCTCTTGCCCAGACTTACGAAAAGTTTGTCAGCCAGGCTAACGAAGGTGATGTCCGTCAGGGTTCGGCTACGGCTATCCGAAACATGGTTGGCGACCTGTTTGACGTAGTCAATGATATCTATTCCAAGACAACGAATGCAACGGCCAAGGCTCTGTCGGAAGCCATCTTGCAGAAGATCGGCGAGTATTTTACGGTGACGGCAACGGGTACCCCTGCTGTGTATGCGTGGGGAGATAGTTATGTCTCAGCCATCTCGTCGGTGGTGTCTGATTATCCTAACTCTCTAGGTATTCCTGACGGTTGTGCCGTTCTCGTGTTCAATGATGCGACGGGACAGTTCGTCTACAAAAATAATGAACCAACGATCTCAAAGGTCTCAGTAGACTTTGATGATGTGACTTATCCAGCTGAACTGACTTACTACTGTAACTCTGGTCTCTGGCAGTCTGTCCAACCCAAGGAGGCCGCTTCCTACCCGACATCGGCTGTCGATTGGATGAAGGCTCCTGCTTGGACCTCTGAAGGTTGGAACAGCAATGCGGTCTCTGCCAGTACGCGTGCCGTGGCCATGAAGGAGAATATTACGTATGGTGTCTCCCAGTTGAAGGCTACTGTCCAGCGTAATGTGGAGAACTATTTCGTTGATAATGCTTCTGCCATCAGTGGCGGTGCTGTTGAAAACAATGTGTTTAGTGGCACGTCTGCCGATGGCATCTCGTTTACCGTCACAGGTATCCTGATTGGCGGCCAGCCTGATATCGCCCAGTTCGAATACCTTCCTAAGACCACGTCTTTCAGTAAGGTGATCTACGATCCGGTACTGGCTGACTCTAACACCGAACTGCCCGCCTCCAACAATGGAAAGACATTGACGAACTATACGCTTGCGTTGGACAACTTCACTGTTGGCGAGACCCAGCCAAAGGTATATGTGGCCTTGGAGCTGATGGCCGATAAGAACTTCTATGGCTTGAGTGGATATGTCAAGGCTGGACAGAAGTTCTACCTCATCGGTGAGCTTGATCCGTTGTCGGCACAGGAACCTGTCGACTGGACGAAGCAGACCAGCTTTGAGAGTGGTGATACAGGCTACGGTCAGGACCGTGTGTTCATCCGCGATGCCATCACTACCGCCACCTTCACGATTGGTAAGACCGCCCTGCAGCGGGCTTATTCGACGATACCCGACCTGCGCTCCACACAGATGTTCTTCGGCCTGTCCGTGGATCTCGAGTGGAAAGCCGGTCTGAACTTTAATGTTGTTATCGACTGATATGGGAATTAATCGCATAGTCGGTATAACCTTAGGGATGGCTATGACGGTCGTGTTCTCTGGTTGCTCGGTGATTGATGAAGACTTGAGCGACTGCGGCGAAGAGCTGAAAGAACTGAGACTGGATTACGACCTGCATTTGGTGACCAACCTGAACATCGAACTTCAGAAGGAGTTTGACAGTCAGGTTGATGCCGGTATCCTGAAGGCTTTGAGGAACTATCTCTCCCCCATCTTCACTGACTATGCGCATGATCTTGACCTCTCTTTCTATGATCATCAGGGTGATTTCGCCCGTCTGCATCATGAGGAGCACATGATGGATGCTAATGAGTTGAGTTTTTCAATCTATATTCCCCAGCGTCAGTATTTGCATACGGCATTTGCCAATTTGGAACATAATGGGGTTGTCTCTTTCGAAGGTGGCGACTATGCTCATGAGGCCCGGTTCCTCCAGTCTGGGAGCGATACTTCCCAGCCTCATAAGACAGGTCTGTTCTCAGCCCGTAAGATGTTGAAACTGTCGGAACAGGATAATGAAACGGTATACGTACATCTTTATATGGCTAACTGTGCTGCCGCCCTGATCCTCGACACCAGTGAAGCCTCCCTCAAGGATTTGAAGGTGCTCTCCACTGGCTTCGCTTCTGGGTTTAATATCACAGACAGTACGTATGTGTTCTCCGACAACCCGCCGATGATATTGACTGATAAAATCAATACCGGCAGCAACGGAAGACAGTGCTTCTGCACCGTCAACTTCCCGTCTCCGGAACCAGCGGCGGCCACACGTGTGACGATTGACACCGAGGATCCGTTTGTGTCTGTGGATGCCTCAGAGGCTCTCTGGCAGTTTGACGTTCAGGCCACCCTGCCCGATGGCAAGGTGACGAGGAGCGTCTTAGGCGTCAGAACTCCCCTTCGGGCAGGACAACTGAAGATTCTCCATGCCCGGATGTATGCCAATGGCGGTTTGGAACCCGGCGAAAAGGAGGTGGCAGTGAGCGTCACCCTCGACTGGAAGGAAGCTGGAAACTACCCGGTGCCGCTTTAGAAGTGAGAAGTGAAAAGTGAGAAGTGAAGAATGAAGATAGGTAAGATCATAGCACTGATGACGGTGTTGGCAGTCCTGACAGGATGTGCCGACCGTGAGGACCCGGCCGTTGTCGTCGGTGACTCGCCTGTCACTGTGAGCTTGGCCTTCTCCATGCCTGATATAGCCCCGGCAATGACACGTATGGCCGACAGTGTCGTCCAGACCTCCCACAATAACTTCCGTGGACTGAAGGATGTGCGGATCATCCCGTTCAAGGTGGCAGCGACAGTCACCCGCGATCATCTGCCGTTTGTCTATGATGCCGTTGGTGGCGACGAGGCTGGACGGGTGCCCGGCAAGCCTGCAGAGCTGACACCGTCGGCTTTCTACTATTATCCTGACTGCCCCTTCTGGTCTGGCACGGCCTCTGTGTTGTTCTATGGTCGTGGTGCCAACACCGTTAAGGTGGGTGGTAGTGTCGTCCCTGCTTCCGACAAGACTTATTATGGCTCAACGACTTCCACATATTTGGAGGCCAATAGTCCTGCACAGATTCAGTTCAGTCCAGAACAGATCAGTCAGTCTGCGACACCCGGTCCAACGGCCTATGCCCTGGCCGACTATATGACTTCCATCGTCCATACGCCAGGGTGGGCAGCCTCGGAGGATCCTAAGCTGAGAGCCCTTTACCAGAATTTCACCCGCCAGAACGATCAAGGCAACTATGCCTTGATTGGTGGCTCCTCTACTTGTGTAAGAGCCTTTATGGAAGATCTCTATGCGGAGGTCGGAAAGGCGGAAACCAGTGCTTCCAGTACGTTGGTCGCCGATATCCGTGCTCATATCCTGGCCGGTGCGGTAGTCGATAACGAGGGACATCTGACGCTGACAAGCTGGTCTGGCACCCCCTTGACGGACTATCCTGCTCAGCAGGGTCTGCCCGACGGTTCGGTGGCCATGCGGTGGGACGGCTCGGCCTTTGTGCCGCAGGCACAGACCACCGTCGAGACGGCCATCACCAGCCCCGACCGTTTTGTCTACCCGGCAGAACTCTGCTATTATGGCAATAGCACGATCCTGACCTCATCGGATGAGGTGGATGGCTCTGTCTACCAGCATGCGACGACATGGAACGAGGTGCTTGGACACTACACCAACGGCACGAAGGTAACTTCTGTCACGAAGTCGGCAGCGATGGTCTCTCCGGTACAGTATGGCGTGGGCCGACTGTGTATCAGACTGAAAGAGATCATCGCCACTCCCTTCCCCGATGCCGGCGGCGAGCTGGTCAGTTTCGACAATACATATTATCCATTGACAGCCGTCATCGTGGGCGGACAGTATCCCGTCGGTTTCGACTTCCGTCCGGAAACCGTGAAGGAATGGCCCACGGCTGATGAGGAGTCACATGCCATGACCGACCAGATGCTCTTTGTCTATGACTGCCAGGTCAAGACAAACAAGACGACTGGCGCTAATGGGGATACATACGACTATTACTGTCTGAGCAATGACGGTGATGTAGGCTGCACCAACACCCTTGTGCTGCAGTCCTATGAGAAGAAGAACGTGAATATCGTCTTGGAGTTCGAGAACCGGAGCGGCAAGAAGTTCGTGGGACATGACGGTATTGTCTATCCCGGCACGAAGTTCTATCTGATCGGTGAGGTGAATCCGACGACTGCAACAGAGAACAAGACTGACGAGAATAAGAACCGTGTGTTCACGCAGGACTATACGACAACGTTCGATATTCAGGTGGAAAATTTCAAACACGCCTACAACGTGATGCCCGACCTGTTGGCACCGCGCATGGAGATCGGCGTGAAAGTGGCTAACTGGGAGACGATCCGTCCTACGACGGTGGAACTGATGCAAGAGTGAATAGCAGATGATGAAGACAGAAGGTAGATATAAGATGTTATGGTTGGGCACCCTGCTCCTGCTGACGGTGCTGACACTCTGTGTCGGCTGCAGCAGCGATGAGCCTGAGGCTGAACCCAAGCTCAATATCTATGTCTATGCCCCGGAGCGTGCGTCGGTGACCCGTGGTGAGAGCATTCCCACTGAGGAGGAGGCTAAGATCCATAACCTGCAGATCTGGGTGTTCCGCAGCAGCGACCCGTCGAAGATGGTGGCCAGTCTCACCCTCACCACGGAGGAAGAGCTTGAGGGACTGAACAACAACAAGAGTGCCACCTACAGCATCTCACTGGCTGACCGCAGCTATGCTGATCATCCCGAGCCGGTGGATATCTACGTACTCGCCAATGTCATCGGCAACAACGGCACGAACTATCTGGAAGATGTCAACACGGGACAGGACCTGGAGGAAGCAGTCTTCAACGGCGGCGACTTCTTCCGTTTCCTGAAGTCTTCTGAATCCTATCAGGCTGCCAATGGCATCCCCGCAGGAGGTGTTCCCATGTCGGGCGTGGCACGTGGAAAGAGCGTCATCGACAAGAATAATGTCCTGCACGTCAACGAGGCCAACCTGAAATTGGTGCGTACGGTGTCGAAGATACGCTTCGTGTTCTCTTCGTTGGATGGCACCCAATTGTTTGTCGACCATATCTCCCTCAACGAGAATATGATGTATAAGAAGGTACGGTTCTTCCTCGACGGCGACCATCCCGACTACTGGGTGGAGGGTGATCCGTTTAATAAAGAGGTGTTGTTGTTGAAGGGCGACAGGGTGAATCCCGTGGCTCAGAATACGGATCCTACCCACTATGCCTACAGCAGCTCGATGACGGATGTTGACTATGAGGATCTCGTGAACACTGGTGTCAACGACCAGGCGCTGACGGAGTTTGTCCCCGTCTATCTCCCGGAGAGCGATAAACGGTTGTCGGGCACCATCACGTTCCGTCTGACCAGCGGCGGCTCTCCCATGACAGCCTCGTTCTCGATGGCAACAGGTAACTTCCGGCGCAACCAGACGTGGATCGTCTATGCCTACTATATAGGCTCCTCTAAACTCGATGTCAATACCGTCAAGGTGGTTGACTGGGAAGAAGACCCTGACTTGCCGGATCATGAAGTCCCTAATTGGTAAGAAGTATGATGAAAAATAGTGTTTGGTTTATCCTCTTGGCAGCCTTGCTGCTTGCCGCCTGTTCTAAAGACTCGGAACAGACGGTGACTCCTGGTCCGGAGGTACCCAGACCCGATACAATCCCGACACCTGCTGTGGAGGAGGCTCCTCTGAGCCTGGTAGCTGCTACCCGTGGCGATGGAAGCGGGTTCTACGATGCGGCTGATGCCTATGAGGTCCATTCGCCCATACAGTTCTTCCTCATGTCGGGAGCCAACGAGACGGCTATTAACCAGAAGCGCGAGGGATTGTTTGTCTATGATCCTGAGAAGGCGGTCTGGTCTTCAAACATCGGTCTGAAGGAACCGCATAACTGCATCTACGGCTTCTCACCTGCTACGGCAGCCTCGTGCGTCATCAGTCCTGCCGTAGGGTCTTCGTATAAGGAGGGAGCCGTCTTGAAGATGACGAACCTGACAGCCGCCTCCGGCAGCGATCTCTGTGTCATCATCGGGGTGAGACATGGCAGTTCGAAGGCAGAAACAGAAGCTGTACCTGTCAGCGGACAGTATTACTTTATGATGGCGTCGAGAAACTATGTCAGTCTGTTGCTCGACCACGTCTTTGCCCGCATCGACTTCAAGATCAAATTGGGTAAGGAATACAGCAAGTTGCGATATATCAAGATCAAAAAGCTGGAACTGCAGTCGTCATACGAGCTGACAGGCATGACGGTCAGGCTGACGCCTACTTCAACCGATATCAGCTATGAGACAACACCATCAGCCGACGGGACTCCGCAGACAGGTGCCATCTACGACTTCTCTACCGATGCCGATAATCCCGAGGGTAAGGATATTACGGTTGATGGCACGGTGTTCCCGGGCTTCTTTGCTCCGGATGATGCCTCCCAGATAGCCAAGGCCTTGTCGTTGGTATGTACGTATGATGTCTATGCCATCGATGCCTTCAATGATAGTAAAATAGGAACGCGCGTGAGAGAAAACTGCGTGGCCGTCAACAGTCTGGCTGGCATGACAGCCCTGGCTTCGATGAGACGAGGTAAGAAAACCTCCCTCACCCTGACGGTGGAACCCACCTACCTCTACCAACTCTCCGAAGACGAACTAGATAATCCGAGTATCAGGATTGGAGAATGATAAGAAAAGAGATATGAGATATAGGACAATGACACGGACGACATGGTTGCGGTTGCTGCTTTTGGTGGCAATGCTCAATGTGCAGTGTTCAATGTTCTGTGTGTTTGCCCAGATCACCATCGGCGGCAGTGTCTATGGTGGTGGTAATGCGGGTGACACAGGCGGCAGTTCCTCTGTCACCGTCTATGCCGGCGATATCAACAATGTTTTCGGTGGTGCCCGTATGGCTGATGTCAAGGGCTCTGCCTTTGTCAATATTGATGGTGAGCATGCTTCCGACCATATTCTCATTACTTCTGTATATGGCGGAAATGATATTGCCGGAATGATTGGTGAAAGTGACAATACGCCAAAGGCTGTTCCTGAAGCCCTGACGGAGGTAGGAACCACAGCAGGCAAGAATGCCATTGATAACACCTGGGATGCCTTTGTCCGTACCAGTCGATCCACCAAGGAAGTGGATGGAAAGACGGTAGATGACAAGATTATTATCATCGGCAGTCTGTATGGTGGAGGAAATGGTGATTATGACTATACTTCTGCTGACAGTCCTTACAAGGGTAAGGTAAAGCCGGACCTGGGGAAGACGTATTTAGAGATTTTGGGTGGCTGCATTGCTCATGTATATGGTGGCGGTAACAATGCTACTGTGACGGAAAATACGACCATCTGTATTGATAATGCCAGCGATGTGTTGGAGAATGCGATTGTAAGGAGCGACTTCAACTATACGCCTGCTCAGTTGCAGGCAAAGGTGCAGCTGAAGGGCCTCGAGAGTCAGCTGAAGAGCTATGCCTTCAACTTCGCCCGTATCTTCGGTGGTAACAACAAGGCCGAGATGAAGATCCGCCCGAGCTGGAATCTGAAGAACGGTGTGGTACGTGACCTCTACAGCGGTGGTAATATGGGTGATATGACCAGTCCGGAAGGCTTGCTCCTGAATATTGATGCAGGCTCTAAGATTATCGTGGAGAATCTGTATGGCGGTTGTCGTATGGCCGATGTCTGTCCGAAGGTGAATGGTGTCTATACACCGACAACGAACATCGCGGGCTATAACTTCCCCGATGAGTTTGCAGCACGTGTGGTTATCAGTGGCGGAGATGTCAATAATGTCTATGGTGGTAATGACATCTCCGGCAAGGTCTATGGCGGTAATGCCGTCGGCATCCGCGCCTCAGTCCGTGGTGATGTCTATGGTGGTGGTAACGGTTCCTATCCCTATACTGATAATGACAAGCTGAAGGATAATCCAATTTACGGAGATCTGTATTATGATCCCGGCAAGCTCTCCAGTTCCATCGAGTCGCTCAATGCCTTCCGCCCCAATGCCGAGCAGGTGAGTATTCGCGTGGTGGGAACCGAGAAAAAGCCGACAATTGTCCATGGCGGTATCTATTGCGGTGGAAACAGTGCCACTATCATGTCTGACAAGGAGAAACCCAAGGTGGAACTGAAGATTGGCTCGTATGTCATAGCCGACTCGGTGTTCCTCGGTAACAACGGTGCGAACATGGTGAAGGAGAATATCCTGAAACATTATGCGGGAAGTATCGATGCCGACGGTAAGTTAAGCACAGACGCTTCTGCTACCGACTTCAGTTCGTTGGATCTGACCAATAAAGATATTTTCGACACCTATATGGACGGTGCTACCATGAGGCTGATGCCCAGTGTGGTGTTCGACGGTGATATTGCAACTGATGCAGATGTCTACAAGCCTTACACCTCTTATTTCGGTTCGTTCTTCTGTGGCGGTAACGTGGGTAGTATGAAGGTCAATGGCAAGACCAATATCACTTTCGATAAACCTGTTTATATATATAATAAGGTGGTGGGCGGCTGTAACAACGCCAACATCTATGCCCAGGCAGGTCTGAATGCCGAATACCTGGGTGGTCTTGTGGGTACGCCTGACGCTGACGGCAATAAACTCCAGCTGAACTTCAAGGGCCTGATGATCCAGCCGAAGCGTTGGAAGGTGAAGAGAGACGCAGATTACAATAAGGTCTTGGATGCCGACGGACACGTCACCTATATCCTGGATGAAAACGGTAACCCCCAGTTGGAGTGGAACACTGTCAGTGCTGCCTCTTCATCTACAAAGGAGGTCGCTCCTGTGACATCAGGAACAGGAAAGGCAAGTGCTGACGACATCGACCGTCGTCTTTGTGGCGGAAATGTCTATGGCGGCTGCTACAACAGCGGTCATGTGAATGGTAATGTCATTATCAATATCGACGAGACGGTCATGGAACGTGACAAGCTCTTCGACGTCACTGACGAGGGCGACATCCTCTACGAGAATACAGAGGAAGGCGATTATACCATTACCAAGCGAAATACGGGTGTGATCCTCTCTGAGCAGGGTATGGATGTGCTTGGTTCTTCACTGAACGTGTTCGGAGGTGGTTATGGTGTCCTTTCAGAGATCTGGGGTAGCACCACCATCAACCTGAATAAGGGTTATGTGTTCCAGATCTTCGGCGGTGGCGAACAGGGTCCTGTCGGTAAGGTAACGAAGTGGAACACTACTACAGGAGCGGCCGAATATGACTATGATGCGAAATACAGCACCTATATCAACTTGAACGGTGATGCCAGTCTTCCTGGTGTGGCTCGCAATGCCACAGGCGACAGCCCCGACATGGCCGAGTGTGAGTTTATCTACGGTGGCGCTTTCGAGGGAATCATTTGCGGAAATACCCATATCCGCTTGGGAAACGGGCGTATCTTCAACTCCTTCGCCGGTAGTTGTAATGCTGATATCTTAGGCCATACCGAGACCTTCGTTGGTGAGTGGACCGAAGGGGGAACCACCAAGACGGGCTTCCCGTGGATCCGTGACCATATCTATGGCGGTAACGACCTGGGTGGTACGGTCTTATTAGCTAAAGATGACGAGAAGGCTGTGGCAGATGCCGACTTCTCTGGCCGTATCCGTGAGGAGGTCAAGGGCATGGTAAACGACACCTACAAATCCAAGCATAAGTCTGCTTCTTATATGGAGTACACCCAGGGTAGGGTGGGACGTATCTTCGGTGGTTGCTTCGGTGACTATGACTATACAGATGACAGATACAAAACCCGTATCCCCAACAAACCCTATCTGCATAACTCGTTCGTCAATATCAGACCTAACACGAATGCTAACAACGTCATCGAGAAAGTCTTCGGTGCCGGTGAGGGATATTCTGGTGACCGTGAGGGTGACAAGTCGCAGGATCATAGCTACGTGCTCGTCGACATCCCCGCCAGCGTGGCTAATTTCTCTACGACGGAGTTCTTTGGTGGCGGTGCCTACAATGGTCTCGGTATGGGTTATACGCCAGAGCAGACCTTTGCCGATGACTTCGACCTCAGTGAGGCCTCTGCCATCATCGACCTGATGCGCGGTCAGGTAGGTGCCGCCTACGGTGGCAGTTATGTGGAGGGCGTCACCCGTCGTTCTTTAGTCAATGTGCCAAACGGTTCCACCATCAAGATCGGTAGTATCTTCGGTGGTGCGTATGGCATGGACATCTATAAGCCTTGTGATGTCTATGATGCTAACGTGGAGTACCACAGCGAGGATGCCTATCTGATATCCGACGTGGCTAACCCGCTGATGAAGGGTGCTATCTATGGCGGTAACAACGCAGCACGTCGCACCCTCTATGGTCATATCAATATTGATGTGCCTGTCAGACAGAAGCATTATAAGTATGGAATGACTACTGCCACGGTCTATGGCGCCGGCTATGGTTCCAGTACATGGAATGAGTATACCGAGGTCAATCTGAATGCTGGTGCCAGCGTCTATGAGGTCTATGGCGGCGGTGAGGCCGGAGGTGTGATGAGTGCTGAGAGTGTGCAGAAATACATAAGACTGAATCCTTATCAAATTCCTGCTGATGATTGGAAAGCAGCTTGGACCTTGGGTCAGGGCTACGACAATCCAGAGTCGTTGTCAACCAGCTATGTTGGCAATAAATACACCAACTTGGAGAATCCGCTGGCACGTTTGGCCGAGGTTGACGATCGTGACTACATCGCTTCTAACGACAAGGCACATTATAAGAAGTACAACACCAACGTCATCATCCACAAAGGAGCGTATGTCGGTAACTATGCCTACGGCGGCGGTCTTGGTAAGGAAGGAGATGCATTCGCCGGAAGCGGTGACGTCTATGGCACTACCTATATCGCCCTCCTGGGTGGAACCGTGAAGAAGGATATCTATGCGGCCGGCACCATGGGTAAAGTCTATAACTTGTTTGGCGCTGAAGACATGACTGCCAGCACCAATGCCTTTATCGGCGGTGGTACGCTGCGTAACATCTTCGGTGGCGGCTGGAAGGGTGATGTGGGCCATCATGATGAGTCAACGAATGATACCGCTGGCGACATCCTCGGCGAGACCCACGTGGTCATCGGCATCCGGGAAGATCAGGTCGACAAACCTGCCGACTACGGCTTCTTCAACGGTGTGCCTGCCGTCCAGCGTAATGCCTACGGCGGCGGTGAGGGCGGTGCCATCTACGGTACGACCCATCTCACCATCAACAATGGCTATATCGGCTATGTTCACCTCAATGCCAATCAGGTTCAGGACGAACAGGGAAATATTGTTGACGGTTCTGGAACAACTGAGCGCTATGAGGCCAAGGTCAACGACGAGACATACTTCGATGATCAAGGTCGCTGGGCCGGAGAGAACCGTCTGAAAGAAAGTGGCAATGCCTTTGGCGGTGGCTATGACGTCAAGAGTAGTGTCGACGTCAGTAATATCAAAATGTGGGGCGGTACGGTCCGTAACAGCCTCGTCGGTGGCGGTGAGATTGCCACCATTGGCCGTGGTGCCATCGATGCGAGCGGCCCGTCGAATATCATTCGTACCTTAAGAGGCATCTACAAGGCTGGAAAGACCAATGTCACGATGTACAACGGTCATGTGCTGCGCAACGTCTTCGGCGGTGGTAAGGGCTACAACATCTTCGGCTATGGTCAGCAGGGAACGCTTTATATGGACGGATACGTGTTCGGACAGACCGAGGTGAACATCCACGGTGGTGAGATCGGTACCGAAGAAGGTCTGGCAGAAGGCGATGGCAATGTCTTCGGCGCCGGTGATATCGGCTACGTCTACAGTCCCAGTGTTAATAGCGCCAAAACCAAGCAGAAGATAGGCACGGGCTCACCCGGACACATCTATTATTATGATACAACAGGTAACCTGACGGAAGACTGCAAGGTGGTCGTGTCGCCCTATCTGCAGGTGAAGGATCCTGCCGGCGTCACCATCAACGGTCATACTTATAAACAATATGATTATGTGCCGACCGATGACCTGAACACCCTGCCGAAGAAGAACGATAGCGGCCAGTATCTTGGCGGCTGGGAGAAACTCTTCACCGGCGATGCCGATGGAGATGTCGAGCGAGGCATCTATATCCATAACGCTGTGTTCGCCGGCGGTAACGTGTCGTCGAACAGCGACCAAACCTATGCCAACGCCACGACGGTTTACGGCAATACCACTGCCACGCTCTACGATGCTTACCACCGTGACTTCATCACCGTCGGTACCGAGCATACCGGTGGCGTCTACGGTGGTGGTAACCTCTCCGTGGTTGACGGCTACCGTGAGCTTAACATCACCAACTATGGCACCGACTATTACGGTCTGAAGCAGACCATCTCCATCGACGAGTACCGCCGTCTGTCCAACCGTGAGCGTGCCTACTTCCAGTTAGAGTATAAGTGTAAGGCAGATGTCACTATCGGCGGTGTGTTCTATGAGGAGGGCAAGCGCCTGACCGAGGAAGAATATCTGAAACTGCTCGCCAACCCGGCCATCGCCGAACTGGTGAAGGGCAGCTTCGAGCCTTACGGTTTCTGCTCCATCTATGCCGGACGTCTGCTGAACACCATCCAGCGTGCCGACTTCTGTGGCGTGTTCGGTAGCCGAATGGTGCTGCAGGGTGCCAAGGACCGTGTGGCAGAGGTGGGCGAGGACATCGACTACACCATCAACCGTGTGGGTGAGCTGTCGCTCAACCAGCAACATTCCGTCAGATCGGCTGATACGGGTGATGACCAGACCCACGGTAACTACTTCGGTATCTACAGCCTCGTGAACTATCTGGGTAACCTGACCAGCGACGTGCGCTTCGGTAGCACGTATATCAATGGCTCCGGTGTCGCCGATCCTTCCAAGACCTACTACAGCTATAAGTCGGCGAACCCCACCAGCAGCGACCGTAACAAGGGTCAGAGCTTCAACCAGGTGGCACTTGCCTCGGGTGTGTTCCTCGAGTTGACTACGGAGAACAGTACGGCTGAACAGAAAGACTACGGCTATGTGACGGGCGTGGTCGAACTCGACCTGATCAATGTGAAGAAAGACCTGGTGGGTGGTGGCTTCGTCTATGCCAAGAACGAGCACCGCGTGCCGATGTACTATCCCAACAAGAGCAATGTGATCCTGTCGGAATACAACAACCCCAAGACCGTGAATGGTATCACACTGCGTGATGAGGCACGAACCTATAAGCGTTATCGTTATTCCCAGGATCAGGCAGGTGACTGGTCGGAGTCCGAGGGGGCAACCGTCATCAGCGGTGATAACGCCCATGTGTACCAGACCATGGTCTGGCAGACCTCCGGTAACTTCATCCATCCCTCGAAGCGCATCGTCGACGACTGCTATCCCATCACCAATGCCTACGTCATCGGCGAAGACCCATATTCCGTGGCCCACTACTGGTACGTGAAGGGTGAGGTCTATATCTACGACCAGAAGGTGTCTGCCTATACGGGTTCGGCCAATGCCTACTCGAAGGAGGTGCACCTGCCGCTCACTATCACCGCTGCCTCGAACGGTAAGCTCCAGCTGCTCAACGTGAAGCCCAACCTCTATGCCTACAGGATGCCGGGCACCAACGGTAATGTGAAGATCGGTTCAGAGAACGACGCCAGCGGCAAGCCTATCGACAAGGTGTTCGTGAACAACGAGAGCGACAGCTACGGACTGAACGATGTCATCTCCTGGTGGGATTGGCACCAGCTGTCAGCCGCCGACCGTCAGTACTTTGTCACCGAGACCTATCTGAACTGCGTCACCTGTACCATCGACGGTGTGGAGTATGAGCAGGGCACCTACGTCATGGATCAGACCGACTATGATAAGTTCATGTCCGGCAGCCATGATATCCGCGATGCCCAGGGCGAGCACTTCAAGGACGATGACGGTCACGACATCGGCAAGACCTTCGTCTTCCGTTCATCGAACAACATCAGCCACGAGACGGGTTATGCGCTCACCTTCGACATGGATACGCCGAAGATATGGGACGACTGGTATTCTCCCGCCACCGGCAGCAGTGTCGACGGTAAGATCATGAAGGTGGATTATCAGGCCAAGTTTACCGACGGTATGACGGATGCCCAGAGACAGGCTGTACTCGAAGCCTGGCGCGAGGGCCCGACCTTCACGCCGACGGAGTCCGGTGTCTATGGCAAGCAGTCTTACAAGCGGGGTGAGGTGATTGCAGAGGCCACCTACCAGAATGCCGGCGAAGGCAAGGAGAAGATGGAGAAGGCTTACGTCGCCACCAAGCAGGTCACCTATACTTATAATGGCATGACGAAGACCGTCAATCCGGGCACGGCCATCTCCGAGAGCGAATATAACGGCATCGGCAGCGTCAATAGTTCGTTTGCCCCGGCTTGGTTGTGCATCAGCTCCGTGACGCTGACCAAGGGTGACTACCTGCTCAACGGCGAGCTGAAGACGGCGGAGGAGATAGAGGCCATGAAGAATATCGAGGGCAAGCAGGCCACCGATGCCGAGATTGATGCCGCCCTCACGCCGGCCTATATCTGTACCGCTGACGGCGAATACGGCGGACAGCGCTTCGAGGCAGGTACGAACTACAGTGCCATCCAGGCCTGGTGCTCACTGCCCGTCGATGACCGTACGAAGTTTGACTATAACTACGACGCTCTCGACCTGCTCACCGACTCCGAGTACCTGACGGTAGACCCGAATGTCACCACGTCGCCGACCCACGAGCGGACGGTCGATGCCTTCCATTCGCCCTACACCGACCTGGTCGATGTGGAGTATGTAGCCGTGTATGTGGATGAAGCAACCAAGCAGGTCAGCTACAATGATGGTACCAGTAAGTCGTTCACGAAGGGTACCGATGCTGCCACCATCACCAATAGTGAGTTCGAGAACATCCGCAACGACAAGCGCCACTACACCCATGTGGAGACCAAGAAAAATGGCGAGGATGTCTATATCGCCACGAAAAACTTTGTCTACCTCGGCACACCATTCGGCCGTGGTCAGGTGGTCGATGCCGATGTCTACAATGCCAACAGCTCCGACGTGGAGGTCGTGAGGTTCGACAACGCCGGTGAGTGGTACTACTGCTATGAGGATTACACCACTGAGGATAATAAGAGCGTCAACAAGGGCACCAAGATCACCAAGGCTGAATACGGTGCAGTGCCCAACTACCAGCAGTACTTCATCATCCAGGGTCAAGAGCCTACGGAGACCACCACGCTCTATGTCAGCCGTGAGTCGAACGCTTACGACGTAATGTCGGAGAAGATCATCACCGTGGTCTACCAGTACACCTATTATGAGGATGAGGACGACGGCAGCATCAAGCTTACCAATGAGCTCCACGTCGTCAATATCCACCTCGACCTCGAGAGCGGTGTGCCGCAGATCGGACTGCTCAGCCCGCCTGCCACCGTACTGCCCGGCAATGCCGTCGGACTGAAGGCTCCGGAAGTGACCCCCGGACTCTATGAGGTGATCACCAACGGCTGGGAACTCTATATATCTCAGGACGATGCCGACAACCACCGTAACGGCGTGCCCTTCGAGAACAACAATACACCTGTCTACTGGTATCAGAACCAGAAGAACTATATCGCCTTCTACTCGAAGACCTACTTGGGCAAGACCTATTCGAACCCCGTGCCGCTGAGTGTGGCCAACTACCACGACCTCGACAAGGTCATGCAGGATAAGGCGCACCACATGTATGTCGACAATTCGAGTGTCATGCGTCCGTCGAAGATCTATCTCGACGACCGCAACTGCGAGTCAGACGAGAATAAGAGCGAGCTCGACCTGTTAAAGGACTTCTTCGACCTGAGCCTGCAGACACAGGTGGCCACTACCGGCGAGACGGCAGACCATGCCCTGCTCGACAACCACGTCCGTGGTGCCGGTAACCTGGAGTTCATCCTGAACAGTGATGTCAGCCCGAAGAAGTACACGTCGTGGACACCGATCGGCAATGCCGGCCAGTGCTTCAGCGGCAACCTCCACGGCGACGGACATACCGTCAGCGGACTCTCTGCCTCACTCTTCGGCAGCCTCTGCGGTAATGTCTATAACCTCGGCGTCACCGGCTCGTTCACCGGTGCCGGTGTGGCCGATACCGGCGACGGCTATGTGGCCAACAGCTGGGTGAAGACTACAGGCACGCCTGCCGCAGGTGTGAAGGCCGTCTTCGGCAACCCGTCGGCAACAGACGGATCGACGCAGGTCTTCAACTGCTACTATCCCGAGACGAACGCCTATACCGCCGGCGCGGCCCGTAAGCTGCCGGAGAAGGCCTTCTACAACGGTGAGGTGGCCCACAGCCTGAACGGCTACTATCTGCATAAGCGCTACTACGACCACAGTCAGACGAACCAGGGCTCGGACTACAGGTATCTCGTCGATGTCACCGACAGCGAAGGCAAGTCCGCCTTGGAGGAGAAGACCGGCAAGTACGGTTCGGAGTATGAGCGGTATGCCTACGTTGAGGAGCGCTATGGCGACGGAGACTTCCGCTATGCCGACGGAACGATACCAGAGAGTGCCGATATGCGTCTGAGGACGGTGACCGTAGGCGAGGGCGACGATGCCGTCACTACCACCTACTTCGATCCTATCTGGCCCGACGACTACCTGTTCTTCGGACAGACGCTGAACTACGGGTACATCGAGGGCACTGACCATCAGGAGCATCCGTCGGCCATCAACAGAATCGAAGGACGGGTACAGAATACTGCCGGCGGCAACCGTGTCTACCGTGCACCGGCCTACTTCCAGAGCAAGGATATGCAGGTGGCCTACTATAACCCCTATGCCGTCTTTGCACAGACGAAGAAGGACGATGCCGGCGTGAAGGCCTACCAGAACATGACCGCCATCGACTTCACCGGATTCAACGATGTGGTGAACGGCTATCAGAAGAGTGCGGTGTCCAACGGCAACACCATCGGCACCACCCACTTCTTCCCGCCGCTGCTCGACCACGACGGACTGACAGGCTTCATGAATGTCGACCTGACGCAGAACCTCCTGGCATACGCTCCGGAGCCAACTGCCGACCAGTCTACCTACGATGTGCTTGACACCTACTTCAGCGATATTGCCTGCGTGGAGCAAGGGGATGATGAGAGCACTGACGCCGACGAGTCTGGCTACCGCAGGATTGCGGCACTGTCGGCCAACGACATCGAGAATGTCAAGGGTCATGTGGTCTTTAAGTCGCGTAAAGGCTTCACCGCTGACCGCGACCACTTCCTGGTGGACCGTCAGGACTTTAACGCGCCGATCAGCTACACCTTCGCCAGCGACAACCGGATGTGGTACCAGCGTACGCCCGAAAACTTCGTCGACGAGAAGAGCGGATGGGATGCCGTCAGCCTGCCGTTTAGCGCAGAGCTCGTGACGACGCCCGACAAGGGTGAGATCACCCACTTCTACAGCGGTAGCACCACCGGCCATGAGTACTGGCTGCGTGAGTTCAAGGGCGGTTCTGTCTCTGCCAACGACGACAAGACGTATGTGGCCTCGTTCATGAAGCCCGATGCCGGTACGGAGCGCAAGGTCTATACCAACACGTTCCTCTGGGACTACTATTACAGCCACGACAGCTATCTCGACAAGAATACCGACGAGTACCAGAAGACCTATTATAAGGATGAGCACGTCTACAGCGGCTATGCATACAGCGGAGCCGGTACGCCGTACATCCTCGGACTGCCGGGCAGCCGTTACTACGAGTTCGACCTCAGCGGACAGTTCGTGCCGAAGAATACGTATGCCAACGACATCGCCGCCCTTGACCTGCAGACCGTCATCTACGCCTCTGCCACAGGTTCGACGATTGCTGTCAGCGACGACGAGCTGCAGCCCGTCACCGCCAATGGCTTCCGCTTCATGCCGAGCTACAGCAACACCACGCTGGCAACGGCCGGAGAGGGCTATGTGCTCGCTGCCGACGGCAGCTGCTTCGAGAAGAACGCGGCAGGCATCGTCTCTACGGCCTTCCGTCCGTACTTCGTGAAGGCCAATGCCACTCGTGGAGACAGCAACGTGGAGCGCATCGTCTTCGCTAACGGCAGCTCTACGGACCTCCTGCAGGGCGGTAGCAAGTCGAAGGGTCTCAGCGGCACGCTGAACATCTATGCCAAGAAGGGTACGATCGTCGTCGAGTCGTCGCTCAACTACACCACCGACGTGCGTGTCGTCACACCGGCAGGCATCACGGTGGCTACGTTCCCGGTACCGGCAGGAGAGACTGTCGAGGTGGAGGCCGACCTCCCGGGTGTCTACATCGCCCATACCCTCGACGGAAGGTATATGAACAAGGTAGCAATACGAAATACAAACAAATAAAAGAAAGGATATGTTATGAAGACAATGAAGTATCTATTCGGAATGATGTTGCTGGTCATGTTCAGCATGACAGCCAGTGCGGATGATCAGACCCCTGCTGAGGGCGAACAGGGCACTCAGGGCGAACAGGGCACTCAGGGCGAACAGGCCACGACGCCTGAGGTCGCTGTCAGTATCAGTGAGTTCACCGGGGGTAAGGTTGTCGTCAAGGACAAGAAGGGTCAGGATGTCATCATCACCGTCACCCCTGACAAGGACTACTACATCGAGATGATCGACCTGACGGTCATCGCCGTCAGGGACCCTGCCTCTGCCACCCGTGGTGAGGAGACCATTCCCGTTGGCAGCGCCCTGAAGCTGACGCTGTTGGATGACAAGGGAAACCCCGTTGTCGACGACAAGGGTGAGGCTGTTGCCGATCCCAAGGACACCACCCAGCCCCGCGACTACAAATTCACCGTGCCTGAGGGTCTCGGTGCCTGGGTCTCGGAGGCTAACTTCCACAAGTCAGACCAGCCCGCCACCTCCGGCAAGCTCAGCGATAAGGTGACGTGGGAGGTCACGGGCGAGAATCAGACGAAGACCCTCACCATCAGCGGTGACGGTAAGGCAGAGCTCACGCCCAGCAAGAGCGGTGAGGCTACTGCTCCCTGGAGCTCTTATGCTGCCGACATCACCAACCTCGTCATCGACGAGGGCATCGAGACTCTCGGCGACGACCTGCTCAAGGGCTTCACCAACCTTCAGACCATCACGCTGAAGGGCCAGAAGATGGTGGCTCTCGGCAAGAACGAGCTGAAGAAGGAGATCACCGTCGACGTGTATGGTCGTCTCTTTAATGAGTACAGGAAGACCGACGGCTGGAAGGCAGCCACCATCACCAGCACCACCGGCAAGGCCATGAAGGGCGTTGCCTTCGGCGAGAACAACATCTACGATGTGTTCGCCAGCAAGGAGGCGCTGTTCGTTCCCTCCGTGCTCCTGGCCTACACCGTCACAGCCATCGACGGCAGCAACGTGAAGATCTCAGAGATCACGGACGGCATCATCCCAGCCGGTGTGCCCGTGCTGCTGATGAGCAAGGACACCAAGGACGATGTGTTCATGACGGCAGCCAGCGACAAGGAAGGTGATACGAAGGAGAGTCTGCTGAAGGCAGCAGGCGAGGGGGGGCAGAAGGTGGCTCTCGGCGAGGTTTATCTGCTCTACAACAATGTGTTCTACCTCTCCCAGGCCGGTACGATTCCTGAGGGTGGTGTCTATCTGCCGAAACCGAAGGCCGCCGGTACCCGTTCGGCCCTCGTCATCGGTGGCGATGACGGCACCACAGGCGTCATCTCTCAACTCTCAACTCTCAACTCTCAACTTTCAGATGTCTGGTACTCACTCGATGGCCGCAAGCTCAACGCTAAGCCGACGGTCAAGGGCATTTACGTCAATAATGGCCGTAAGGTGGTGATCAGATAGGACTATAGACGATAGATATTTTTTAAAAAGTACGCCCCTTGTGCCCCTTTTGAAGTTATCTTGCTGATAGTCTTAGGGTTACAAGGGGCGTGCTATGCTCAAAACCCCGCCCCTTTGGTGCCCCTGAGTTGCCCCTCGAAAATTTTGCCTCTGACTTTTGAGTATAGGCAAAAGAGTATTTGAGTATAGGCAAATGGGTATTTGAGTATAGGCAAACGATGTGAATAAGGCAGTAAACTCCCTCGGAACACAGACCAAGAACAACAATACATCTATGAAGATTACAAGAATCAAGACCAGTTTGGGGCAGTTCGGTAGCCCTGTCACCACAGAGCTCAGTGCGGTTGTGGAACGCATGCGCTCTCCGCAGACGAAGGAAACGGCTGAGCGCATCGCGACAGTCACCCTGCGTTCGCGCATTGCGATGGAAGAAGGTGCCCCGCGCTATCAGCTGAAAGATACCGACAGGTTGCCCTACCTGGTGTTCAGCGCCACTTTCGGCCGCAAGGGCTACGACAAGCCCGCCTCTGCCACAGGCCTCCTGATGCTGAACATCCCCTGTCCGCAGGGACTCCGCCAGGTGGAGGAACTCCGGCGGCGCGTGAGTCAGATACCCTATACGCTGCTGGCTTTTGCCGGCGTGAGCGGGGTGACGCTGAAAGTCATCGTCAGGTGTGACTATCCAGCGGGGGATGGAAAGATGGCGACAACCATCGATTCCGGCGACTATCTCGCGTTTCTGAAGGACGCCCATGAGAGTGCGGCGCGGCTCTATACATCGCTGGTCATGTGCGACCTGCTTGTGGGAGAACAGAGTCTCACGCGGGGTTGTCGCATGAGCTACGACCCGCAACTCTATTACAATCCCGAGGCGTTGCCGATGCCTGTGGTGCGTGAGGTCAAGAATCCGCTGACAGACTATGAGGGTACCAAGGCCGATGAGGCGGGTAATGTGATCATTTTTCCTGACAATGAGGAGCGCCAGCGCATCGAGCTGGAGTACCAGACCTGTCTCTCGAAGGCCATTGATGACGGCGAGGGGCAGGCTGAGAAGACGCTGCAGCTGCTTGCCGACTATTGCCGGAAGGCCTGTCTTCAGGAGGAGGGTTGTGTGGAGCGCGCCATCTGGAACATGCGTTTCAAGGCCCTCGGCGCAGACGTGATCCGGAAGACTTTCCGCAATGCCTATAAAGATCCTTACAAAGGCCGGCCTCTGTCGCAGATGAACGAGAAGGAACGCATCATGCGCAGCATCGAGGACTTCCTGAGCCGCCGCTATCAGTTGCGTTATAACGTGGTGAAGCAGGTGACGGAATTCCGTCCCAACGACCTGCGTTTTAAACGGTGGAAGCCTTTGACGGACAGGGATTTGCGTAGTCTGGTCGTCGAGGAGATGAAGGAGGGTGGGGAGAGCTGGATGAGTGACATCCGCACCTACGTGGAGTCGGCTCATGTCAGCGACTACAACCCCATCCATGAGTTCCTCGCGGCCTGCGGAAAATGGGACGGGAAGGCCAACTACATCGAGGATTTCGCCCGTCGGCTGCCTACCAATTACAGCCGCTGGCCACAGTATTTCCACCGCTGGCTGCTGGCGATGGTAGCGCAGGCCCTCGACATCAACCGCGACTACGGCAACTCGATGGTGCCGCTGCTCACGGGCGAACAGGGCTATCTGAAGACACAGTTCTGCAACCATATCCTGCCTCCTTCGATGCGCGAGTACTATATGAAAGATATTCACATGGCCAATGCCGAGCAGGTGGAACGCGTACTGGGCCGTATGTGGCTGGTGAACATCGACGAATACGACTCGAAGACGCAGCGCGAACAGGCGAAGATCAAGCGGCTGCTGACGGAGAAGGACGTGCAGGTGAGGAAAATGCGGTCAGACCAGTATACGATGACGCCCCGTCTCTGCTCATTCATCGCCACCACCAACGACCCCACGCCGCTGCCCTCTGGCGACGGCACGCGCCGATACCTCTGCATCGAGGTGACGGGACGCGTGGACATGACGGGACAGATCCCCTACAAGCAGATCTTCGCCCAGGCTGTCGCCGAGCTGCAGGATCCGGACTGCGTCTACTGGTTTACGGAGGACGACGAGCGGGAGATACAGGCTCATAACAGCCAGTACCAGCAGGAGTCGGCCCTCGAGAATGTGCTGTCGCAGCTCTTTGAACCTACCGCGGAGCACATGCGGGAGAACTTCTGGACATCGACTACTATCCAGACGCATCTGTCAAAATCGCTGAAGTCCAAGGATGTGCCTACGCTGCAGGCTATCGGCTATGCCCTCAAGCATCTGCGCTGGAAAAAATACAAGAACAACGGAGTCCGCGGCTTTTACCTCAAACTGAAATAATACAATGCAAAGGGGCGTACTTGGGGGCGTACTTGGGGCGTACTTTTCGACAAGTATGCCCCTTGTTTTGTCGTTGATAATCAGGTGATTATCATCAAAAGGGGCATAAGGGGCGTACTTTTGTAATTTTATATCTCTGTATAGATGTCTGTATGCCCGATGGTCGACTTTGTCAGCTTCGGGTTTTCACCCTGTGTCCAGGCCTCCAGCTGCTTCCGTGCCGAATAGTCCGTGAGGTGGGCCTGGATTGTGAATGCCTTGACGGTGACGAAGCCCCGCTGCTTCAGGCACTCCTTCAGCGCCTGTTCCAGATGCGCCGTGTCCTGCATCAGTTCCTGGACATTAGGGTTTTCCACCCTTGTGAAACCGTTGAAGAGCCAGTCCTCGATGGCCTTGTTCCAGATCTTTCCCGGGTTGTAGTCCACCCCTTCCAGCTGCACGTCATCGTCATCCACCTCGTCGGCATTGGTGATCTCCCGCTTCAGCCCTAGCTTCGGCACGAACGAGCCGATGGGTGTGTCGATCCGATAGCCTCGGGCCATCAACTCGGAGGCGCACTTCAGGAACTGCTTGAACACGAACTCCAGTTCGCCGTCCTTCAGTTCGTAGTGTTCGTGGCAGTAGCCATCGACGGCCTCGATGTCGAGTTTCAGCCCCTTTGCCGGCTTGGCATAGACGATGTTCCGTCCGTCCTTCCCCTTCATCGGTGTCGGATGAACCTCATACGGAAATCCGCTTTTCTTTTTAGGCATAAAGTGAATGATTTTTGAATAATTTGCCGCAAAGGTACGCATTTTTTATCGCCAAAACCGCTGTTTTAACAAATTTTTACCCTAAAATCCTTGTTCGTTTCGCCAAAAATCCTTACTTTTGCATTTATATTATATAATATGAACGCAAGCAAACTTTCAAAAAAACATATGTTACGAGATATGAAGACAACACTGACAAGGCTATTCACTGTGATGATGCTGATTATGGTCAGCATGGGTGCAAAGGCTGATGTAAAGGTACTATTCGGAGAAAGCGGTGACGATACGTTCAAAAGCGACGGCGGAACCATCGAGGTCAAGCAGGAGGCTTCTAAAAAAGATGCCACAAAGATTACCGTCTACCTCATCGTCACCCCCAACAAGGGTTACTCGATGAAGGAGAAGGACGCCATCGAAGCCTACGCCACCGCCCCCGCCAACATCAATCCTACCCGTGCCCCGCAGGCCTCGGAGAAACTCACCCTTGACTGTGATAACTTCAAAGACGAATACTCCAGTCGTACATACTATGTCGATATCGATCCCAACCTCGCCCTCTGGGTGAAGAAGGCTGAGTTCCTAGTGAAAGAGAGTGGCGCTAAGGCAACAACGGACTATTCGGGAACCTATTTTCTAAGTGGTAATAATAAAGGCACAGATAGTTATAATATTGCTAATACTACCACAAACTATTATCTGTGTCCTACTGTAGACTGGCTTTATTACGATGCTAATGCCACCAACTATTTTACAAATGTTGACAATGGACAGCCGTTCATAACGACCTATCAGTATAGAGATGGTGTAAATGACGCAAGTGAGGCTGATGACGCAAGCAAGGCCGTGTGGAGATTCGTCAAACACGCTACCTTGAATTACTATTATATCATTCATAATAAGACTAGTAAGTATCTTGTTAGTAATCAATCAATACAAACTGCAAAGAGTGGAAATCGTCTCCGCGTACACCTTGAAGAAACTGATCCTACAGAGTTACCTCAAGCGACTCAAGACTATTATTTATTTGCTATTACCTATAATAATTCAGGTTATTATTTTAATATTTCCCCCAAAAAATATAGTAATAATTATTTAAATATTACCGAAGGAAATCAACCCAGTCTTAAAGGAACATCAACTAGTAAGAACGACGGTCCTTCAGGTGAACCGACAGCTCCTAGCGGTACTTTAAGTTATACTTGTATCGGAGGAACCATTGGCCTTTATACCAGTAATACAGATAATACCAGTAAATGGTATATTGAATTGTTTACGCCGGAAATATCTGTCAGTAATTGTACATTTACTCTTTCTTATCCGATAGAAGACAACACCGTAGAAATACGCTACACTACTGACGGTACTGCGCCAACGGCAAGCTCCCCCCTATATACAGGACCATTTACACCAGAACTTGATGCAGTTCAGATAAAGGTGACAGCTTTTAAGACGGGTATTTCCGCAATAAAATCACCTACTGTCACTTACGATTTTTCTAAGCTTCCAGTCCCTACATACGAACTTAACCAAGAAGAGAGTAAAATGAGTCTTAATACCTCTGTGGAAGATGGTATTATCTACTACAAAACTGGTGGAGAAACTCCAACAATAATCGAAGAAAATGAATATAAAGGACCGTTTTCAGTTACAAAAGGTACAATTGTCAAGGCTTTTGTTGCTAAGCAATGTAATGCACCATCAGATATCATTACACTTGAGGTAACAAAGGTGGAGACACCTACATTTGAGTTGTTAGAAAACAATAAGGTTCAGATATCTTCGCAGACATCAGATGTAACAATCTATTATAATGTTGGTGATAATCCTAATATGGAAGATCCAAATACGTCATCGAATTTGTACACTTCTCCTTTGACTGTAGAAACAGGCAAGTTTATTAAGGCGATAGCCATGAAGAATGGATGTTTTAATTCTGATGTAGCGACAACGACAGAAGCAATTAAACTCAAATGTGCTAAGCCCTCCATTAAGCGAATTGGAAAGAAACTGAGTGTTAGTTGTAGTTTTCCATCCAGTGGTTATACTATAAAATACACCATAGCTGATAATGGCGGTACTCCTGCAGACCCGGATCCATCGAGCTCGACTTATACAGCACCTATAGATGTATCCGATAAAACCCCGCCGATTACCATTAAAGCGTATGTAATAGCAGAAGGCTATGCTGATTCTGATAATAACTCATTCACATTGTCTTCATGGGGAAATGGTTCAGAAACTGATCCGTATATTATCAGCACTCAAGATGAGTTTGATTCTTTTGTGACTAATGTTAACGCTAATTCAAATGGCGAGGCAGATAAGTATTATCAACTGATAATTGACGTTAATGGTAATGGACGTCCTGAGATTACAACTCCATTCACAGGAAGCTTTGAAGGAATAGCTGATGATGAAGATGGAAGTTTACCTACGATTAGTGGATTAAAACATGCCTTGTTCAATACTATTAATGGTGGAAAAGTGAAGAACATTATTATCGACAATGTTTCCATCAGTGGTGGTACCAATGCTGGAGCTATCTGTAATGAGGCAACAGGTGATACCCGCATTTATAACTGTGGTGTTTTGGCAACAGACAGCTCAGTGTCAACTGATGATGATGGTTATACCTCAATTACCTCTAATAGCAGCACCATCAGTGGTAGTGGCTATGTGGGCGGTATTGTGGGATTGCTTGACGGTAGTTCTCGCGTCATTAACTGCTTCAGTTATGCCAATATCACAGGTGGAAATGAAGTTGGCGGTATTGTAGGACGTAATAATGTAGCCACTACATCAGCTAATCTCCAGACGATGGTGATGAATTGCATGTTCTATGGCAACATCACTAGCGGCACCAACAAGGCTCCCATCTACAATGGCACGAATATCATCAACAAGGATGACACGGGTGTGGGCAACTACAACTATTTTCTTGCCGAAGCCACCTTCACCGACGGTATTGATACTTACAACTGTGCCCTGATGGCCGAGAAGCGTTTTCTGCAGCGCTTTGAGTTCTTCCGTCAACTGCTGAACAGCCACCTCGAGCTGGCTGGCTGGTGGGCAACGGGCACCTTCAGTAAGGAAGAGATGGCCAAGTGGGTGATGGAACCCTCGCAGTTGCGCACTTCCACGCCTTATCCCATTCTCAAGGCCCAAGGCAAATATCCATCAGTGGTGAATTACGATGCAGAGAACGCCACCACACAATCAGAGCGCAATAAAGGGGGCAAAATAGGTCAACTGAACGTGAGTATAGAGATGGGTAGCGGAGGTGCTGTCTATGGGCCACCAACTGGAGCCGAGATTACAACATCATCGCTCACACTCAACATCACTGACAAGGACCCTGATCACTTCAACTTCAATTATTATAAGGTACAGCTGCCCTACTACAACGATGTGGGCACGAAGAACTACACCGGCAACCGCGTGGTCACGGGGTGGAAGATTACCAGCATCAGCGGTGGCACGACATCATTCACCATAGGTGATGATGCCGCAACCAACGCATCGGGTGAAATCACCTCCGCCCCCTACAACTTCGCCGACCGCAATTGCACTGACAAGGACTTGTACAGCGTGAGCGGACGTGTATTCAACCAGGGCGCATACTTCGATGTGCCCGAGGGCGTGACATCCATCACTATTCAGCCCTACTGGGCCAAATGCGTCTATCTGGCCGACCCCAACGCTGACGAGGTGTACAACCAAGATATGACTACCCAATACGATGTTCCTAACGTGGGTGGTGGCACAAAATACACCAATGGAAACAGTTATCCCATTGCAGAAGATAATCAGGTGGTATTCACCACCATGGGCAACGCTATAGCAAGTTCGGGTTCTGCACTTTTTTCGGGAGTTACTGCGACTAATCACACAGTTTATGATTATGCCGTGGTGCTTGTGGGCAATTATCATTTTTATGGCGACTTGAGTGCAGATAAAAGCAAGCCCTATACGGTTACCTCTATTGACCTTGACCATGACAATGAACCCGACTACTCCTATATCCTGCGCTTCAATGATCGCAAGAAGGTGCATCCAGTGCGTGTCGACTTCCTGAACGTTCCGGGCCTCGGCATGGCGCAGAAGTCAACGGAAAGCTCGGGTTCCTACAACTTCGGCATTATGCAGCCATTATACTGGTTTGAGGTGACGAACACAGCCCTTTTCCGTGTAACGCAGTTGGAGTATGAACATAAGGACCGCGCTGCTAAGCCTCTCATCCTGCATGGCGGTGTCATTGAGCAATGGGTGAGCGCACAAAGCGGAGGCAACGGGCAAAAGACGACATACATCCATGTGGGCAGCAACGTGTGGTTCAAGGAATTCCATCTCGGTTGCCACCAGGACAAAAGCGACATAGACACCAAGCACCCGCCAGTGTCAGTGACGGGCGGCGACTATAATGAGTTCTATCTCACTGGTCTCTACGCCACCACTACCAATTGTAATGACAACGCTGAGTGCTATATCAATGGCGGTCGTTTCGACAAGGTGGCTGGAGCCGGCACTGAGGGCATAGGCGATGCCAGCACCCACGCAAACGGCAACATCGTCTGGCAGATACAGAACGCAGACATCGAGGAGTTCTACGGCGGCGGCATCAATGCAGCTAAACCCATCGAGGGTAGCATCACCACGGTCATCACCGATAGCCATGTCAAGCGGTTCTGTGGCGGCCCCAAGTTCGGCGACATGAACCCTGGCAAAACCGTCATCACCACGGCCACAAACTGCACCTTTGTTTCCTTCTTCGGGGCTGGCTATGGAGGCAATTCATACAACCGTGCAGCACCTGGAAACTTTACAGGTTCTTATGATTACAGTTGGAACCAATGGGTTGCCGGTAGTGTGAAAGGCAACGTCGGTAATGGTAACTATTCAAACGGTACCACCTACAACGGATACAAACAGGACTACATCTCTGCCTTCGGCGGCGTGTCCACCCGCTTCGATTATCAGTTCCTGCCGCAGTCAGACAACGAGAAGAACGTGGGTCGTCTGTTCATTGACTTCGTTAACTTCTCCCTTGCCACCACCCGCAACGTCACCTCCACACTTAAGGATTGTACCATCACGGGCAACTTTTACGGTGGTGGCAGCTTGGGCAAGGTGGATGGCAATGTTACTTCAACACTCACGGACTGCGCGGTTCGCGGCAGTGTGTTCGGCGGTGGTTATGATGCCACCCGGCCCACGGTGCAGGTGATGAACACGAGCAACACGGGCAGCATTGACGGCTTTCTTACGCCGCCAAGGTACGACACGAACACTGGTGCCTTTATCCCTGCAGCAGAGCCATACAACACTTCAACAGAATACAGGTGGGAGTATAGAGCGACTGTCAACAGCACGGCCACAGCCATTGATAAAAACGCACATATCCTTTACACTACGAAAGACCTCACCACCCTTGGACAGGTGACTGGCAACGTGACGCTGAACATCTTGGGTAACACGTTGGTTGAGGGTCAGGCAGTTGACTACGAAGGCAAACCGACTGGTGGTGACCGCGGCGGTGTGTTCGGCGGCGGCGACGCATCGGCTGTCTTGGGCAACACTGCTGTGACCATCAATGCCACAGCCCTGCAGGATGGTGCCGCATATAATGCTTACTGTGTATATGGCGGTGGAAATAGTGCCCCAGTCGGTGGCAATTCCACTGTCACACTTCAGGGCAAAACTCAGGTGTTCAGCAATGTGTTCGGTGGTGGCAACGAAGGTGTTGTCTCCGGCAGCGCCACGGTGAATATTGAGTGATAGAAGTTGTAAAAGAGAAGATGTAAGACAGAACAAAGACTATATGGCAAAGGATAGTTCAATGACAAGCATATTCTCCTCGGCATTATCTCAATGGCAAGATGGCCGAGATTATATGTATTGCGATTTGGTCGATGCTGTCAAGAGCGTTCACCAACAGTCATTCAGGACTGCTGTTAAGGCTGTCAACCGATACGCTACCATGCGTAATTGGCTGATTGGCTTCTTTATCGTGGAATACCAGCAAAAAGGTAAAGACCGTGCAGCCTACGGTGAAAATTTGTTGAAAAGCCTTGAGCAATCATTGCAGATCAGAGGACTGAATGTAACACTTTTCCAGAATAGTAGACTCTTTTATTCCTTATATCCTCAGGTAGGCAATTTGTTTATGATAAAGATTCAACCGACGCCGTCGGTTAAATCTGTGGCAGAGGAAATTCAACCGACAGCGTCGGCTAAATTGCAAAGTGATGCGGAAACAATTGTCGGAAAACTTTCTTTCTCACATCTATGCGAATTAATACATATTGGCGATGAAACGACCCGGCTGTTTTATGAAACAGAATGTGTCAAATGTGGATGGAGTGTAAGAGAACTGCGTCGCTTTATCGCAACCAATCTTCATATCCGTGTCGGTATGAGTCAGAATCCCAATGCTGTTATTGCCTCTCTTCCATCAAACAATAACATGAGTGCATTAGATATTCGCCAACCATATACATTTGAGTTCCTCGGTCTAAAAGCAACAGAAGTCTTGAAGGAAAGCGATATTGAAGAAGCCCTGTTAAGTCATTTGCAGCAGTTCCTGTTGGAAATGGGTAAGGGATTCTGTTTTGAGGACAGGCAAAAAAGGATGATCATTGACGATGAGTATTATTATGCGGATTTGGTGTTTTATCATAGAATCCTGCATTGCAGTATTATCGTTGAGTTAAAAAATGACGAGTTCAGGCATGAACACCTTGGCCAGCTCAATGCCTATGTCTCATATTATAAGGAAAATGAGATGCATGACGGGGATAATCCTCCTGTGGGCATTTTGCTATGTACAAAGGCGGGTAAAAAGATGGTTGAATATGCCCTCGCTGGCATGGATAACAATCTGTTTGTTTCAACCTACCTTTTGCAATTGCCAGATAAATCGGTGTTGGAGAAATTTATCAAAGATAATAAAGGTTAAACAATTCGAGAAGTTTTGTATGATACAAGATATGACACATAATATGCATAACGACATAACAAGGAAGTTGACTATGAGGGCGAAGATGATGCTCACAGTGTTGATACTGTTGCTGACGGGCGGGAATGCTGAGGCACAGGTCACAGTAAACGGCAATGTCTATGGTGGCGGTAATGCGGCCAGCGTAGGAACTGCAAATCAGAACACGACTGCGACAGTCAACATCAGTAGTGCCAATGCATCGGTTGTAGGTAGCGTTTATGGCGGGTGTAATTCAGAAGGTTCGATTATCGGAAAGGCTATTGTTACCATTACCGCAGGTACTATCGGAACGGCAGCTGCAGAGAATGCGGATCCCAACGATATCGTCTTTGGTGGCGGTAAGGGTCAGTCTACATTGGTTGAAGGCGATGTGGAAGTCAACATCGGAACTGCTGGTCAGACCTCTGGAGGAGCTACTATCAATGGTAGTGTCTATGGTGGTTCTGCTTTGGGTAATGTAAATGCCACTGCAACAGGAGATGCAACAAATCCGTTTGCTGCCGTTGCTAACTCAAAAACAGATGTGAACATTAATATCGGTGAAATAAAGGGCGATATTTATGGCGGTGGATTGGGCTATGTTCATGCTGATGATGAAGATGAATCAAAGGACGTTGCAGCTAATGTCTATGGTACGGTGACTGTTAACATTGGTGCCACTGATGGTGCATCAAGTCCCACCTATACTGGAAAAGCTACCATCCATGGCAACGTCTTTGGTTGCAACAATGTGAACGGTACACCAAAGGGGAATGTTACGGTCAATGTGTATAAAACAGCACAAACTGAGAAGGATGCTGCTACTTATACTGCCAGCGATGCCACCTATGCCATTGATCAGGTATTTGGCGGCGGTAACGAAGCAAGCTACAATCCATTAGTAACAACCAATAAGGCTCAGGTTCATATCTTTACATGTCTTAACACCGTAAAGACTGTTTATGGTGGCGGTAACGCGGCAGATGGTACCAATGTCGGGGTAACTATAGATGGCGGTCGTTTTGAACGCGTATTCGGTGGTGGTAACGGTGAGGATTCGAGCAAACCGGCTGCTAACATTTCGGGTAGTGCCATCACACAGGTTCACGGTGGATACTATGACCAAGTCTTCGGTGGTAGCAACAGCAGGGGTGATGTCAATTCTGCTTCTCTCACCCTTGACAACACTTCTAGTTGTGGGGATCTGGTGATTAACAATTCGTTTGGTGGTGCCAACGCAGCTGAAATTACTGGTAATGTAGAGACTACACTCATATGTAGTAGCGATCCCAATTCAACTTTCTCTATTGGCTCTTTCTATGGTGGATCTAATCAGGCAGACATCAAAGGAAATGTCACTCTTAATGTCTATGGTGGCACTTATGAAAATGTGTTCGGTGGATCAAAAGGAACTTCAAGCATAGCTGCCAACATCATTGACAATCCAAACACTACCGATGTGACAGAAGGTAACGTTACCCTTAACCTTTACGGCGGCACTATCACAAATGCTTTTGGCGGTAGTGATGTCAATGGTAATATCACCGGAAAGATTACTGTCAATGTGCTCGACTATCAATCCGGCACTTGTCCGCTCAGTGTTACGAATATTTACGGTGCAGGAAATCTGACGGCTTATACGCCTGAGAAGGTGAGCGACGAAGTGATATCCTCACCAGAGGTAAACGTAATCCATATGAAGAGTGGCAGTAGCATCACAGGCAGTGTGTATGGCGGCGGTAAGGGAGATGCAACTCATAATGCCCTTGTTACAGCCAACCCAATTGTGAACATTGGTTATGATGCAGGCAATACCTCAATGTCAAGCTTGGTTACCAGTGCCTATCTTACTGCTACAGGATTGACAGTAGACGACCTTTTGGCCACTGTGTCCGGCAATGTGTATGGTGGCGGTGACTTGGCAGGAGTGACAGGCAACACCACTGTTTACTTGCGAAAAGCTAATACATCAGTGGGGGGATCCCTTTTTGGTGGCGGTAACGAGGCTGTTGTTTCGGGAAATACTTCAGTAAATATCATTAATGGTACTGTCACTCAAGACGTGTACGGTGGTGGTGCATTGGCCAACGTAGGAACCGCCAATGCCAACAACACTACTCAAGTCACCGTGACGAATGGTACTATTCGCAATATTTACGGTGGAGGTTTAGGACGTTTAAGCGCTAGTGCTGTCAATTATACTCAAGCAGAAGCCGATGCATATAATCAAGCACATAATTTCCAAAGTGGAGATGATGGTTATGTAACAACAGAAACTGTTAAAACTCCAGCTGTTTCTCCTATTGAAGCCCTTGTCAATGGAGCAGTTACGGTTACCGTGAATGGTGGAACCGTCACTGAGGTGTTTGGTTGTAACAACTTGAACGGTGCCCCACAGAGTACCGTTGAGGTGAATATCACCAACGGCACCGTTACCAATGTCTTTGGTGGTGGCAATCAGGCAGCCTATACTGGCACTCCTGACGTGAATATCAGCGGAGGTACTATCACCAAGGTCTTTGGTGGAGGTAACGAAGCAGGCGTTGGTGGTGGCGACGTGGCTATCACAGCAGGCACCATCTCCGGTGGTGTCTATGGTGGGTGTAATACCAGCGGTACGATTTCTGGCAATACAATTGTGACGCTGACTGGCGGTACTATTGGTACTAGTAGTGTGCTGGCAGAAGTTTTTGGTGGCGGTCTTGGTAAGGATACTAAGGTCACGAATAGTACTATTCCTTGTACTTCGTATGTTTATGTAGGAACGGCAACAACTCCGGGAGATGCAACGACCTATACTGGTGCCACAACTCTCTATGGTGATATCTATGGTGGCTCTGCCTTTGGTGAGGTCGACAATACGGAGGTGAACCTCTTTAAACTTGCTGGCACGTCATTTGGCTATAACGTCTTTGGTGGTGGTAAGGGAAACTATGTCTCTGAGAATCATGCGGAGAATATCGAGGCCAAGGTGAATGGCACGGCTACGGTGAATATGTATGCCTTGACGATTGCTGGCACTGATGAGGCTGCAGCTGTATATGGTGGTTGTAACGTGAACGGTACTGCCACTGCTGCTATCGTTAACTTGATAGGTGGTACGATTGGTACGGCCCCTGCATCAGGAGAGACAAGTAGAGAAGTCAACAAAGTTTTCGGTGGCGGTAAGGGTCATGAGACAACAACAACGACAGCCACGGTGAACGTGGGTACTGATACACCAACAGGAAGCTCATACGTTTATAGTAACGTTTATGGTGGTTCGGCATTGGGTGCTGTCGGTACAACCTATGTCAATCTGAATCAAGTCACAGCTCTGACTGGTGATGTCTTCGGTGGCGGTATGGGTGATGCATCAAATGCTGCTACTGTAACCGATGCAACCAATGGTGCCAATGTGACTTTGAATAACGTTGACCTCAGCAGCTATGATATCTACGGTGGCTGTAATGTGAATGGTACGGCTGCTGTAACGAATGTTACATTGCTGGATGGTAAGGTGCGTGATGTGTTCGGTGGTGGCTTAGGACAGAATACAGGTGTGACCGGTAATGTGACAGTCAACGTCGGACAATATGATGCTGATGCAACTGGTGACAAGATATCTGGCTCTACAGAAGTCACCCGTGATGTCTATGGAGGTTCGGCTCAGGGAAGCGTGAATACCGACGCGGACAACACAACAACCGTTAACCTGTGGGCAGGAACCGTTAATGGTGATGTCTATGGTGGTGGACTGGGTGATAAAGAAAGTTTAGGTACTGGTCACACTGATGTAGAGGCAACAGTGAATGGTATCGCATGGGTGAACATGAACGGATATAACAATGTAACTAATGCCGGAACTGAAAGTGAGACTGTCACTCCTGTTCAAATGGGTACGTGCATAGTGAAGGGTAGTATCTTCGGTGGTAACAACACCAACGGTTCACCGGCAGGCAGTGAGGTTCATATCTTTAAGACGATTGACTATGATGATGATCATACCAGAACTGAAATTGCAAATCTTAACAGTACAACTGCATCTGACCACAAATATAATCTTCTTGCTGTTTATGGTGGTGGTAACAATGCTGCTTTTGGAAATACTGCGACAAGTACAACTCATGTGGTCATCGAAACCTGTAATCCAAGTATCCAGACGGTATATGGTGGTGGTAACGCAGCATCTTCTACTAACACTAGCGTTCTAGTAAGGGGAGCCTGGGAAATTGAATCTGTGTTTGGTGGTGGAAATGGTACCAGCGGAACAATTACAAATGGTGTCAAGTCGGGATATGCCGATGTAGCTGGTACAGCTACGACAGTGCTCAATGGTGGAACAATTCACGACTTCTTTGGCGGTAGTAACCTGCATGGAGATATTGGTGTGGAGGGAGATTCAGGAACCGGTACCGTCATTACTATCAATGATAACTCCATCGAAAGTGGGGAGGGGTGTGGACTGAGTTTTGACAACATCTATGGTGCTGGTAGGCAGGCCAACGTGTTGGGTGGTATTAATATGACCATGGGATGTCTTTCAGACGCTCACCAGATTTCTAACCTATTCGGCGGTGCTAACGAGGCCAATATTGGTGGTGGCATTACTCTGACCGTGACCAGCGGTAAGTTCGACAGGGTGTTTGGTGGTAATGACTCAGGTGGCACCATCGGTGGTAATATTACTCTCAATATTGAAGAAGGTAATTGTAAGCCGCTTATCATCGGACAGGTATTCGGAGGAGGTAATGCAGCTGATTTCGGACATAATACAACCGTCAATGTCAAGAAATTCACCAGTATCGGTGAAGTTTATGGTGGTGGTAATGCTGCAGATGTTGCTGGCGATGCAACTGTAAAGATTCTCACAGAGAAAAGTACGCTGAACGATGCTGATGCATCCGTATTTGCAGGGGAAACGTTAACCATTGATGGCAAGAGCGTCGTGCTGCCTGCCCATGCTAAAGGCGAAGTAGGTACTATCGGTTATGTCTATGGTGGTGGACTTGGTGATAATACTACTGTGAGCGGTAATGTATTGGTGGAGATTGGAAAGGCTACGACGACATCAGGGGACAACCCAACTACGACCTATTCCGGATCAGCGAAAATTGCGCACGATGTCTATGGTGGTAGTGCCAAGGGTAAAGTGAATGCTACGAAGAGCGGCACTTCACCTGGCTTTACATATACTGCAGCAAGTGGAAAGACCACTCAGGTGAAACTCTATGGCGGTACTGTGACGGGTGATGTTTATGGTGGTGGTTATGGTAAGGATCCTGGAGATGCTAGTAGTACTACAACATACAATGCAGATGTATATGGAAATATTACAGTAGATGTATATGGTGGTACAGCCAGCAATGTGTTCGGTGCAAACAATATCAATGGTGCACCACAGGGTACTGTGACAGTGAATATCGCAGGAACGGCTGCAGGAACTGATAATGTGCCTTACGCTATTGGCAGTGTGTTCGGTGGTGGTAATCAGGCAGCATATGCAGGTACGCCTGATGTGAATGTTTCCGGTAGTTCATACGTGGGAAATGTTTATGGTGGTGGTAATGAGGCCGCTGTGGCCGGCTCGGATGTAGCCATCAGTACGCACAATAGTACTTCACAGATTGATAAGGTCTTTGGTGGTGGTAATCAGGCAGGTACAAGCGGTACAGGTAATGCGGTTGTCGGTGTTTCTTCGGGTAAGATTCTCTCTGCTATATATGGCGGCTCTAACGCCAGAGGAACAATCGGTGGCAACACTACGGTGACGGTGACTGGTGGTACGATCGGTGCTGGTTCCATTAGTGATGCCGGCGTTATTTCCTATACCACAAAAGCCAATGTTCATGGTGGTGGATTCGGTTCTGACACTTACGTGAAAGGCAATGTGACGGTACAGATCGGTAACATAGACCAGACAACAGATGGTGCTACTATCTGGGGTGATGTCTATGGCGGTAGTGCCGAGGGACATGTGAACGCAGAGACTCCCACATCTGGCACAGAGCCAGTCTTCAATGATAATAAGACCAAAGTTCTTCTCTATGCCGGTACCATCAATGGTGATGCCTACGGCGGTGGACTTGGAACGAGTGAGCATCCTGCATACGTAGGTGGTGATGTGACCTTGGAACTGAACGGTAATACGACAACGACGGTAGCAAACGACAAGAGGGGTGCTTCCGTGAGACGCCTCTTCGCTGCGAACAATGCATTCGGTTCGCCAAAGAAGAATGTAACGGTACATGTATATAAGACGCAGAACAGAGAGAAAAACCAAATTGCCAATAGTGCGACTGTAACAGACGCCAAGCGTACAGGTATCTATGACGTTCTGGCGGTTTATGGTGGTGGTAATGAAGCCAACTATGTTCCTACTACGGCTTATCATCCTACTAACGCATCAACAGGATCGAAGACAGAGGTAATTATTGAGGGTTGTGCCGAGACTAGCATTGAGACCATTTATGGTGGTGGTAATGCTGCTGCCGTACCAGAGACGAATGTGACGGTAAAGGGTGCCTATGAGATAGGCTACGTCTTCGGTGGTGGTAATGGTAAGGATAAGAAGAGCGACAACTCTGATAATCCTGGTGCTGATATCGGTACACCTGACCATGGCACAACCACTTATGGTACCGGTAATGTGAATACACTTTTTGAGGGCGGAGTGATTCATGAGATTTATGGTGGTAGCAACCAAAAGGGTATCATCAAGGGGTCTCTTAACCAGACGACCGATCCTAAAAAGCCTACTGACCTTGATTTTTGTTGTGAATTGGTCATGGAGAAGGTGGTCGGTGCCGGTAAGTATGCAGACATCGACGGTGATGTGAATATGACCTTGAGCTGTCAGCCATCGAGCAAGGTAGCCCTGCTGTTTGCGGGTGCTGACGAGGCAAACGTGAATGGTAATATTACACTGAACATCACCAACGGTCACTTCGAAAAGGTGTTTGGTGGTAATAACCTGGGAGGTGCTGTCAGAGGAAAAATCACTGTGAACGTGGAGGAAACAGGTTGTCAACCTATCAGAATCGACGAACTCTATTTGGGTGGTAACGAGGCAGCCTATTCAAGATTCGGATATTATGAAAGTGATGAGGTTCATACAGTAACTGGCAAGAATATTCTGAAGCCAAGAACATCAGCAACTGATTCACACAAGGCTGTAAAGACATATAACAGGAATGACAACACTTGGACAGTTTACGAAGGAACAGAAGGTGATCCAGCTCCTATTTACGATAATCCTGTACTGAACGTCATTTCTTGCACCTATATCGGTAGCGTATTCGGTGGTGGTTTGGGAACTCCCGCTAAGATGTATGCTGACCCGACGGTGAATATCAACCAGATAAAGGGTGTCTGGGCTGGTCAAACTTACGGTACGGGAGAAAGTGCTATGAACATACCAGACGAGTTAGGTGAGATTGTTAATGTGTATGGTGGTGGTAACGAAGCTGAGATCATTGGTAATACGACGGTAAACATCGCTACAAAACCGACCGTCACCTTGACGACAGGAACAGATCTTACAGCCAAGAACGTTCTTGGTGCCAACATCACAGGTAATGTCTTCGGTGCCGGTAAGGGTAAGGAGTCGGATTATACTGCAGCCATGGTACGCGGTAATTCCACCGTGAATATGGCCGGTGGTACAGTGAAGGGTAACATCTATGGCGGCGGTGAGCTGTCGAGCGTGGGTGCCTTCACATATACCAGCGGTAAGGTTACAGGTTGTGCTGATAACACTGGTAAGACAACGGTTACTATCAGTGGCGGTACTATTGGTGACGAGAGCGAATATGTTTATAATGCCAATAACACCATCGAGCATACCAATGGTGGTAATGTCTTTGCCGGTGGTAAGGGTAGTCTCTATCAGACGGGCAGCACGACTGCTGTCATAGTGAACTGGCCGGAATTTGCCAAGGTAAAGAATACCGAGTTGAATATCAGTGGCGGTACGATCATGAGTAATGCTTATGGCGGTGCTGAGATTGGTTCTGTAGGTTATGAAAATGAAAGTGAAAGCACCATAGTTGGAACTACTGACATCAACATTACTGGTGGTACCATCGGTACTGAGATCAAGGACGGTGAAAATAACACGAAGTACACCTTCGGTAGTGTTTTCGGAGGCGGTTATGGTAGTACTGTCGAAGAAGTTACAGATGCTAATAGCGTTACGACGAATCCTAAGTTGGTTGCCGGTATCGTCTATGGTAACACGGACATCAACATCAGCGGTGATAATACCCGCGTCTGGGCCAGTGTCTATGGTGGTGGTGAGGTAGCCAGCGTAAAGGGCAAAGCCGGTGCTACCGAATTCGCTACCAATATCCTTATCAGTGGCGGTAAGATTGGTAAGGACAAATTGGATGCCAACAAATATGTAAACGGAACTCAGTTTGGCGGTGCCACAATGGGTAACGTCTATGGCGGTGGCAAGGGCTACAAGGATATTGTCCGTGCTGGTCAGATCAAGGGTAACACCAAGGTGAGAATCAGTGGTGGTACCGTCTACCATAATATCTATGGTGGTGGCGCATACTCTACGGTAGGTGATTTCACATATGGTTACACAACATCAACTGATCCAAGTAGTCCGTATTATAATATTCCAAAGGTATCCAGTGTTGATGGCCTTGCGACGGAAAATACAGGTAAGGCTGAGGTATATGTCACAGGTGGTACCATCGGTGTGGATGGTATCGAGAACGGTATGGTGTTCGGTTCGTCACGTGGTGACGTGGGTACTAACCGTGACAAGTGGCTGGCGTGGGTCTATGACACGAAGGTGGAAATAGGTACCTCGGGATCCGAAGATGGTCCAACCATTAAAGGCTCTGTCTATGGCAGTGGTGAGAACGGTCACGTTTATACGGATACCGATGTTAAGATTTATAGCGGTACAATCGGTATCCACAGGGATAATGACAGTTACAATGCTACCCGTGGTAATGTCTATGGTGGCGGTTGCGGTGAAGATAAATACCCGACTACTAATGCGCAAGTGGCTGGAATGGAAGGAAAGTACGAACCTTCTGCAGGTATCGTCTATGGCACTGCTAAGGTCACGATGACAGGTGGTCAGGTGCTTCACAATATCTATGGTGCCGGTGCCTTAGGATCGGTAGGTAAGACGAACGATTCTGGCGTTATTTCCGATGGCGGTTCGACAATCATCGCGATTAGTGGTGGTATAGTGGGCTATGATGGCAACGATAACGGAAATGTATTCGGTGCAGCCCGCGGTAATGCGACTTCTACACAAGAAGGTATCGCCCAGGTTCGTTCAACGAGTGTCACCATCAGTGGCGACAACACAGAAGTCAAGGGTAACGTCTATGGTGGCGGTCAGATGGGTAATGTGCAGGCCACCACAACGGTAGATATCCAAGGCGGTGCTATTAAGAAGAACGTCTATGGTGGCGGCATGGGTGATTCAAGTACATACAAGTGTGCGAAAGCCATGGTGGGAATTGAAGATGAAGGCGCGGGTCAAGATCCTGGTGAAGGCGACAATCCAGTCAAAGGAACGCATGTCACCATCAGTAACGGTACGGTGGGAACGCTTACTAGTGAAAATCTCGTAGCTGATGGCACAGGTAACGTCTATGGTGGCGGTGAGATTGCCCGTGTGGAATGGAATACGCAGGTGACAATCGGACCTGAGACGGGTAGTGGAACCCCCTACATCTATGGTGATGTCTTCGGTGCCGGTAAGGGTTTGGAGACCCATGGCTACTCAGCTTTGGTGCGTGGTAATAGTACTGTCACCGTTCAGGGTAGTGCCAAGGTCGGAAAGAATGTCTATGGTGGCGGCGAGAAAGCCACGGTAGGCAGATATTGGGTAAAAGACATTAATAATAAAGATGGTAACGGGCAAGTTATTGAAGCCGCAAAACCGGTTCCCGAGAATTTGCCTTCAGGAATGCCGTATAAACAACAGAGCGGTGGAATATGTAGGGTCACCATCCAAGGCAGTGCTGAAATCGGATATAATGGCGCAGCAGATAACAAAGGACATGTCTTTGGTGCTGGTCAGGGAGTTGCGCCTCATTTTAGCGATGGCCCGAAAAAGATGATCACTACAAATGAGTTGGTAGATTTCACTGCTACTACTGAAAAAACTGCTGAGCAACTCTATAATGAGTTCCTTGAAACGCTGGCCTTAGTCACTAATTCTTATGTGACCGTTAATGGTGGTGCAGTTAAGGGTAATGTCTATGGTGGCAGTGAGAGCGGCTTTGTACAGCACAATACCGAGGTGCAGATTCTGGGTGGTACGATTGGTACAACCACGTATGGTGATGTATTTGGTGGTGGTAAGGGTCTTGCTGCATTTGCTGAAGCCGGAAAGGTGAAAGGAAATGCCAAAGTTGCTATCAGTGGTGACAATACCAATGTCAACGGAAATGTTTATGGTGGTGGTGAGTTAGGTGATGTGGGTACCATTGACAAGGGAGACATCAATAACTACACATGGACTGGTTATGGTGACACTGACACCGACAATGACACTGGTATTTGCGCCGTTTCTGTCACTGGCGGTACGTTTCAAAAGAACGTGTTCGGAGCCGGAAAGGGTTCGGGTATCACATTCCAGTGTGAGAAAGCCATGGCGTATAATACTATAGTCAGCATCAGCGATGGTACAGTGAATGGTAACGTCTATGGCGGCGGTGAGATTGGGCGCGTGGAAAATGATACGCAGGTCACGATAGGACGTAAAACCGGGGAGACGGAAGGAAACGGAACTGGCAAACCTGATATCAAGGGCAGCGTGTTTGGTGCCGGCAAGGGCTTGGCTACCCATGGCTATTCAGCCCTGGTACGAGGCAATACTGCAGTCACCGTTGAAGGTGCTTCTGGCGCAAAGGTCGGAGTTAACGTCTATGGTGGTGGTGAAATCGCCTCTGTGGGCAGATATGGCCTTAATGCACAGAAGATGCCGAATATCTTGTTAGACGGTGGACGGTGTATTGTAAAAGTCCTGGGCAATGTTGTCATCGGCCCAGAGAACGCATCAGATGACAAAGGCAACGTCTTTGGTGCAGGTAAGGGTGTTTCGGATCCGTTGGACAAGGATAATACAGACAAGTCCCAACGGTCGAGACGTATGACGCTCTATACGAATGAAACGGACTTCCCAGAGGATGCGAAGTTACCTGCTACAGGTAATCCCACTGGTCTTACGCCCAATGGTACAACTTGGGAGTATTATGCATCAGGTTCTCCATTTGTCTGGGAGTATTTCCAGAATAATGACGAATATAACACTTATCTTGAGACTTTGGCCTTAGCCACTCATCCAGAAGTGACTGTCGGTGGCAATGCCACTATCAACAGTTCCGTCTTTGGTGGCGGTGAGTTAGGTCTTACCAAGGGTAGTGTCGTTGTCAATATCAATGGAGGAACAATCGTGAAGGATGTATATGGTGGTGGTTCACTGGCCAACACAAATACTACCGACAAAGTTGGCGTGAAAGAAAACGGAGTCTGGAAGAAAAAGTCGAATGGAGAATATGAAACAACCGATGTTGCTCCTACTACTACGGTCAACCTCCAAGGAGGAACCATGCACCATGCCTATGGTGGTGGTCTGGGTCGTGTAGGTGCTAATCCTATCGAAGCGAAAGTTTACGGAGACGTAACCGTGAAACTGAATGAAGGAAAGAGTACGGATGATACTGGTGCTAAGGTGGACCGTGTCTTCGGTGCAAATAACCTGAACGGTTCGCCACAAAAGGATGTCAACGTATATGTCTATGCTACTCAGAAGAAGGGCAAAACAAATATCGGTGACAAGAACGATAAACATGCTAAATTTGAATTGGAAGAAGATGACGCGGCAACAACCACATACGATGTCATAGCCGTGTATGGTGGTGGTAACGAAGCTGCGTATATCCCAGAGACAGCATATACGGAAGCGACTCCTACAGGATATAAGACTCAGGTATTCATCGAAGGTTGTCGAGAAACGAGTATCAAGACCGTCTATGGCGGTGGTAACGCTGCATCCGTACCTGAATCGAACGTAACCATCTTAAGTGCATACGAGATTGAGCGTGTGTTCGGTGGTGGTAACGGTAAGGATGACACAAGTTATGGTACGAATCCTGGTGCTGATCTCGGAGTATACAAGAATGCATCGAATGAAGATGTTATCTATGGTACAGGTAACGCAAATACGGATGCACAAGGTGGTTACATCCATGAGTTGTATGGTGCAAGTAACGAGAGGGGTACCATCAAGGGTAATATTTCTCTCAAGACCGAACAACAAGGAACTTGTACATTGAAGTTTGACAGAATTTATAATGCCGGTAAGAATGCTGATGTCGAAGGAGACATGATTGCCGTCTTAGGTTGTCAGCCAGAGGAGAAGGTACCGGAATATTATGGTGGTGCTGAGAATGCAAATGTGAAAGGTAATGTGGAGTTGACTATCACGAGTGGTACCTTCGGTCAAATCTTCGCTGGTAACAACAAGGGTGGAGCCATCTTCGGACATATCAAGCTGAATATCGAAGAGACCGGTTGTTCACCGATTATCATCGATGAGTTGTATGGTTGTGGTAACAATGCTGCCTATTCGGTTTATGGTTATTATCATGCTCAAGCTGATGATAGTGGCGTATTCAAGGATAATGAAAATAACTTATTCTCGGATGCATCAATGACTGTATCACTCTATACAGATGGTAATAATTTCGTATACTGGGATGATAAATTTGAAAGACCGTTCTACAGACCGAGAACGTCAGCAGACGATACTCGTGCAGCTGTTACTTTTGCAACACTTCCTCACACTGTTCCAAATACGACAGTTCCCAATACGAATTATAAGCAGTATGAAGATCCAGTAATCAATATCATTTCTGCAACACGTATTGGTAAGGTATTCGGTGGTGGTCTGGGTTCTGGTGCTGTGGTTTATGGTAATCCGACGGTGAACATCAACCAGATATATGGAACGCCTACTAGTGGTGCAGCCACTACACTTGGCAGTATCGGTGTAGATGAGAATGGCTCAAGCGATGATTGCGGCGTATTCGGTGGTGGTAATGCTGCTGATGTGATTGGTAATACCACGGTGAATATCGGTACGGCAACGTCGGTTCAAAATCACATAAGTTATGATAAAGAAACTGGCGAATATACGATGAGTGCAGAAGAGACCGTTCTTGGTGCCAACATCTTAAGCAATGTATATGGTGGTGGTAACTTGGCTGATGTGACAGGCAATACGTTTGTGAATGTCTGTGCGGTGAAGTCGGGTGATTCTTATGCCGTGGTTGCTGAGGGTACAGCAAAGGTCAACATCGCCGGTAATGTCTATGGCGGTGGTAAGGGCCTTGCTGACAATTTCTTGTGTAATAAGGCCATGGTAGGTACTGATGGCGCAGGCGTAAACGCAGACTTTAGCGATAACACGAATTATAAGGATGGCAATACGAGCGTCATCATCGGTAATGGTACGATTAACGGTAACGTCTATGGTGGTGGTGAGATTGGTCGTGTAGAAAAGAATACAACAGTGACGATAGGTATCGGAAATGGAGATGCCAACAAGACCAGTGCTCCTATTATCAGAGGTGACGTATTCGGAGGCGGTAAGGGTAAAGAAACTCATGGCTATGCCGCTTTGGTGCGTGGTAATCCTACGGTCATCGTTCAGGGCGATGCCAAGGTAGGACACAGTGTCTATGGTGCTGGAGAGATTGCTTCGGTGGCAAGATATAGAGTGCCCAAGACTCCTGAAGAAGTGAGTGCTGCAATTGCTGCAGGATATACAGACGCAAAATTAGACATGCCATACGCATTGGCTAATCCCACCAGTGGTTATTGCACCGTCAAAGTCCAGGGCAATGCAGAGATTGGACCAGATAACATGAAGATGGTTCATCCAGAGATTACTGATGGTTCGGACAAACCCGATGACGCAGGACACGTCTTTGCTGCTGGTAAGGGCTTCCTGCCGGAAAATTATCCGTATGACAAGGAGGAAGATGGCCACATGCCCAAACGTATGATCAATGAAAATGGTATCGATAAGTGGGAATGGTTCCATAATAGGGAAGACTATATTAAGTTTATCCAGACCCAGGCCTTGGCCAGCAATACAGAACTGACCATTGACGGAAACGCCTTCGTGAAGGGTTCTGTCTATGGTGGTAGTGAGAACGGTTTGGTGCAGTATGATACCAAAGTATATATCAAGGGTGGACAGATCGGTAATGGTGATGGTGTAAACCGCCGCTATAGTGATGCGGAATGGGCCTATGACGGATCGAATGATACCAAATCCCTTGCTGAATGCGCCAGCTGGCCATACGAGGCACCTTATGCTCCTTACGACCCGAATGCTAATGCAACGGGTGATTTGGACAAGTATAGTAGCGGCAAATCAACTGAGGGCGGACGACGTCTCGCTTCTGATGGTCATACCTATTATGGTAATGTCTTCGGCGGCGGTTCAGGTAGTGTGCCTTACTTCGACACCGATGAGGGTATCAGCAAATACCTCAATACTGCAGGAACGGTCAAGGGAAATACTACCGTAGAAATCAGCGGTGGTCATATTCTGACCAGTGTCTATGGTGGCTGCGAGGCTACCAATGTATTGGGTAAAGCCACTGTCAAGATGACGGGTGGTACCATCGGTGTACCTCGTACGCTCAGTCAGATTATCGCTCATCCTGTAACTTGCTACCTGTTTGGTGGTGGTAAGGGAGACCAGCGTATCTTCTTCAATAAGGACACGAATGTTGAGGATGCAGACGTCCAGATTTCCGGAGGAAGGATCTATGGTTCTGTCTTCGGTGGTGGCGAGGATGGTCACGTGTTGCGTGATGTGACGATGACGATTGGAAAAGATGATCACACTGGTCCTACAATTGGTACTTGGGGTACTTCGTATGTAGACGGTAACATCTTTGGTGGCGGTCGTGGTTTCGGTGGCGATGCCTATACAGCTGGTAACGTGGCCGGTAGTGTCAAGATGACCATTAACGGTGGCCATATGCTGGGTAGTATCTATGGCGGAGGTCGTTTGGCTTCAGTGGGCTATGGACTATATGATGCGACAACAGGTGGTAATCCTACACCTGGCTACGGAGAGATGCGAGATGATACGAAGAAAGATGATGATACTGACGGCACATCGTTCTTTACGAATGGTCGTGGTCATGTAGATATCACCATCAACGGTGGTACTATTGGAAATGACATCGAATACAAGTATAATCCTTCTGATGCAGATAGGGCAAAGATGCCGTATACTGAATTCGATACTGACGGAAGACTGAAACATACCAAGGGCGGTAACGTATTCGCAGGTGGTATGGGACGACTCTACCAGTTGGATGGTACGACACCGATTTCTACTTATGAGAATGGTAAACTGACATCTGGTATTGAATGGTCTAAGCTGGGTAATGTCAAGAGCACCAAGTTGACCATCACGGGCGGAACTATCAAGAGTTGCGTCTATGGTGGAGGAGAGCTGGGTGCAGTGAATCCATTTACCAGTGGCGAGACGGTTCAGGGTGGTACGACAGAGATTATCATCCAGAATGCTAATAACACCATCATCGGTACAGAGGTGAAGGATGGTGAAGATGTCAAGTACACCTTTGGTAGTGTCTATGGCGGTGGTTCTGGTAGCATTGTTGAGAAACTCTTTGCAACAGACGATCCCAATACTGACTATGACAATCCGAAGTTTGTGGCAGGTCTTGTCCATGGTAATACCAAGGTCGACATGCAGGGTGGCAAGGTACTGGCCAGCATCTATGGTGGTGGCGAAGTGGCCAGCGTGAATGGCAGTACGGATGTGGCTGTCAGCGGTGGCTCTGTCGGAAAGGACAAAGTCAACACGACATACTTTGGTGGCGCTACGATGGGTAACGTCTATGGTGGTGGTAGTGGTTACCGCAACATCGTGCGCTCTGGTAGAATCCTGAAAAACACCAAGGTTACTATCAGTGGTGCTGATACCAAGATATACCATAATGTATATGGTGGAGGTGCATACGGTACTGTAGGCGATTTCGAATATACAACGGGCGATGATGGTAAGGTCACTGGAATCTTAAAGCGAAAAGAGAATACCACGGGCGGTAATGCAGAAGTCATCATCACTGGTGGTACAATCGGTGTAGATGGTCACGAGAACGGTATGGTATTCGGTTCGTCGCGTGGTGATGTGAACAAGCCCGGTGAGCGCGATGATCATACGGCATGGGTATATGACACATTCGTCACCATTGGTTCTCAAGGGTCAGAGACAGGCCCGGCTATTAAGGGATCTGTCTATGGTAGTGGTGAGAATGGTCATACCTTCCACGACACCGATGTGAAAGTCCATAGCGGAACGATTGGTGTTGCTGAAGATGCTGAGTATCCATATCGTGGTAATGTATATGGCGGTGGTTGTGGTACAGACAAGTATTATTCTACTGGAACAGAATTATTTGATGGTAACGGTGACACCTATAACCCATTGGCAGGTATTGTCTATGGCAATACGAAAGTCACGATGGATGGTGGAACGGTTGTTCACAACATCTATGGTGCCGGTGCTATGGGATCAGTGGGTAAGATGGAGAAGAATACTACTAATGCCATTACCTTTACTGGTGGCGGTACGACAACCATCGCCATCAGTGGCGGTACTGTGGGTGTTAGCGGCACGGTTGGAGACGGTAATGTCTTCGGCGCTGCCCGCGGTGATGATACTACCGCACAAACCGACGTTGCTCTGGTTAAGACCACGGGTGTCACCATCAGTGGCTCTAACACAAATGTCTGGGGTAATGTCTATGGTGGCGGTGAGACCGGCGATGTGGGTACTTATTCTACTTCGGCTGACGACACCAATACTTATTCTGAAGGCAGTGGCGCTTGCGTCGTGGCTGTTACTGGTGGTACGGTTCATCACCATGTGTTCGGAGCCGGCAAGGGCGTGGCCAACTCATTCACTTGCCAGAAAGCCATGGTGAAGAAAACGAGTGTCACCATCAGTAATGGTACGGTGAAAGGTAATGTCTATGGCGGCGGTGAGGTTGGCCGCGTAGAATATGATACGGAGGTCAAGATCGGAGAAGGAACAGGTGATGGGCCATTTGCTCCCGTCATCGAGGGCAGCGTGTTCGGTGCCGGTGCTGGTGTGGAGACTCATGGCTACTCGGCTCTGGTGCGTAACAACAGTGCCGTGACCGTTAAGGGCAATGCCAAGGTGAGAAAGAATGTCTATGGCGGCGGCCAGATTGCAACGGTGGGCAGATATTGGGTAACGACACAGAATCCTGTTGAGGGACAACCGGAATGGCCTACAGGAATGCCTATGGGCATGCCGTATGCCAATAGGAGTGGTGGAACATGTACTGTCCTCGTTCAGGGCAATGCCACAGTCGGACCGGAAACAGGTGCTGCAACAGAGACCGCAGGACATGTGTTTGGTGCCGGTATGGGTGCAGATCCGAAGGATTATACTTATGCAGATGATGACCATAAGCCCAAACGCATGAAGAATGATAGCAGTTGGGAATATCTGGCGGACATAACTGCGTACCATCAGTTCCTTGAAACACTGGCCTTGGCTACTGAGACACATGTGACTATCGGTGGAACAGATAACGAAGATGTCAAAGTCAAGGGCTCTGTCTACGGTGGTAGTGAGAATGGTTTTGTACAGCACCATACTGCTGTATCAATCCAGAAAGGATGCGAGATTGGTACGACAAACTCGTATGGTAACATCTATGGTGGTGGAAAGGGTACAATGGTATTTGACGCTTCCGGAAGAGTGAGCGGACATACTTTAGTAACGATCAATGACGGTATTGCACATGGCTCTGTCTATGGTGGCGGTGAGATGGGTGTTGTCAAGGAGGATGTTACTGTCAACATCAATGGCGGTACAATTGATAAGGATGTGTATGGCGGTGGCGCATTGGCCAATACAAATATCGGCAACTGGGATGCTACCAACAATACATGGGCTAGTGGCAAAACCTCTGCCAGCAGTACGACACATGTCAATCTGACTGGAGGTACTATCAGTGGCGATGCATACGGTGGTGGTCTTGGACGACTCGGCAGTTCACCAGTCGCAGCAATGGTTTATGGTGATGTCTTCGTGACGTTGGGTACACTTGCTACAGCTGAGAATTCAGCGGCAACAGCTACAGCTTTTAATATCTCCAACTACACAGGTGACCATGCAGATGTGGTGAAGAGCGGTCGTGTGTTCGGTTGCAACAACCTGAACGGCTCGCCGAAGGGCAATGTGACTGTGACGGTCAATAAGACCGTAGCCGGCAATGAAACGAGAACGCCTGAATATAATAGTACAGGAAGACCGCCAATGGGCGAAAACGCAGATCCCAACAGGAGCTATGAGGTGGCTGCAGTTTATGGCGGCGGTAACCTGGCCGACTATGTCGCTGAAGGCACAGGCAAAAAGACTCATGTCATCATCAACACTTGTGATGTCAGTATCGAGGAGGTCTATGGTGGCGGCAATGCCGCTGAAGTTCCTGAAACGAATGTCTTTGTGAACGGTGCTTACGAGATTGAGCACGTGTTCGGCGGTGGTAATGGTAAGGATCAATTCACCCTTGACGGCGGTACGACCTGGAATACGAACCCTGGCGCAGACATCGTCGGTAATACCAACACCTTGATCCGAGGTGGTTATGTACACGAGGCATACGGTGCCAGCAACGAGAAGGGAACCATCACCGGTTCAGTGACCATCGATACTGGTACAGGCGGTGACTGTCAGGTTCAGGTTGATAAGTTGGTCGCTGCCGGTAAGAACGCCGATGTGAATGGTCACTTGATAGTTATCCTGGGTTGTAAGGACGCCACGAAGATTCCTCTTGTCTACGGTGGCGCTGACAATGCCAACGTGAATGGTAATGTAGAGTTGACTATCACCAGCGGACACTTTGGTCAGGTGTTCGGTGGCAATAACCTGGGCGGTGCCATCAGAGGTCATATCATCCTGAATATCGAGGAGACGAGTGATTGTGAACCGATCAGGATCGATAAGCTCTATCTGGGCGGTAACCAGGCGGCCTATTCAAGATTCGGCTATTATGTCAAGACTGCTGAGACAGAAGCGGGCACTGGTAAGGGTGCTTCTGGTGAGACGGCAGTCCTGACGACTGATGATAATAAGAGACTCATCTTTGTACCAAGAACATCGGCTACTGATTCTCACTTGCCGGTCAATACATACGGAAAGGATGATCAGGACAAATGGACATGGACAACTACGGCCATTGATGCCTTTACGCCTTACGACCAGCCCGTGCTGAACTTGATTTCATGCACGGAAGTCGGAGAGGTCTTTGGCGGCGGCTATGGTGTCGGTGGTGATATGTATGCCGATCCGACGGTGAACATCAATATGATTCCAGGCAGACATGCCGCAACGACGTTAGGTGGTGATGATAAACTGGGTGTTATTGGCGATGTCTATGGCGGTGGTGATGCAGCTTCTGTCGTTGGTAATACAACGGTCAACATCGGTACTGCCGAGAAAGTTCTCGTGAAGTCAATGACGTATGCTGAAGCAACCAATACATATACTGCCGGCGAAGCAACTGTTGAAGGTGCCAATATCACGGGTAATGTCTACGGTGGCGGTAAGTTGGCCGATGTGGGTATATATGATGTGGCTAATGATAAAGTTGAGGCTACAGGTAACACATACGTGAACATCGGTGCTGCTTTGGATGCCACAGATGCAACCAAGTATGTGGCTGTACCAGAAGGTTCGTCAAAGGTGATCGTCACAGGTAATGTATTCGGAGGCGGTAAGGGCTTTAACGACACATTCAAGTGCGAGAAAGCCATGGTGACCGGTGGAACGAATATCAACATCGGTAACGGCACTGTGAAGGGTACCGTCTATGGTGGCGGTGAGGTTGGCCGTGTGGAGAACGACACGAAAGTGACAATCGGACTTGAAGAAGGAACCAGTACTCCTGTTGTTGAGGGTTATATATTCGGTGCCGGTAAGGGCGACAATACCCATGGCTACTCGGCTCTGGTGCGCGGTGACACACACGTCACCATTCAGGGCGATGCCAAGGTCGGACTCAATGTTTATGGCGGTGGTGAGATTGCTTCGGTGGGAAGATATAAGGTTGCCGATGAGGCTTACCATGCAGCACATCCTGACGTGGAAGTGGGCATGCCGTATTCGACGAATCAGGGTGGTGTCTGTACCGTCACCGTCCAGGGTAATGCAGAGATTGGTCCCGATGGCATGACGATGGTTACGGATACAGGCTGGCCTACTGGCAGAGGTCATGTGTTCGGTGCCGGTAAGGGTGCCCTGCCATATGAGAATGTAGGCACAGACGGACCCAAGCGTATGATTCCTGACGGATCATGGGAGTCTTATGTCGGTAAGGATACCGAATACCTGAAGTATATTGAGACGCTGGCCCTGACCACCATGACTGACGTGACCATCGCCGGGAAAGCCTTCGTCAAAGGCTCTGTCTATGGCGGTAGTGAAAACGGTCACGTGCAGAAGGATACGCATGTGACGATTGATGGTGATTGTCAGATTGGTAATGGTGACGGTGTGAACCGCCGCTACACCACAGACGAGTGGGCTTCTGAGTCTTTGGCAGAATGCGCCCACTGGCCATACGAGGCGCCATACGCTCCATACGATGTGTATGATTACCAGGATGGAACCGAAAAGCCCAAAGCAGCTTCTGACGGGCATACCTATTATGGTAACGTATTCGGTGGCGGTAGTGGTATCTTCCCATATAGTAAGGATCCGAACTACAACGAAGCTAGGAAGGCCTTGGGCTATTCTGACGGCTTATGGCTACGTTCGGCAGGTATGGTGTATGGAAATACGGTGGTCGATATCAAGGGTGGTCATATCCTGACGAGTGTCTATGGCGGTAATGAGTGTACTGATGTAAATGGTACGACTACTGTCAATATGAGTGGCGGTACCATCGGTGTGCCGCGTACCGTGAATCAGATCAAGGCTCACCCCGTGACCTGTTACCTGTTCGGTGCCGGTAAGGGTGACCAGCGCATCAACTTCAACACCTGGACGAACGTGGAGAAGGCTATTGTGAATATCACCGGCGGCAGGATCTTCGGTTCTGTGTTCGGCGGTGGTGAGGACGGTCACGTGCTGGGTGATGTGGAGATGACCATCAGTGGTGAGAATACCCTCATTGGTACGACCGGTACCTCATACGTGGATGGTAACATCTTCGGTGGTGGTCGTGGCTTCAGTGGTGATGCACAGACGGCTGGTACTGTCGGTGGTAATATCGGCATGACTATCAGCGGCGGTAAGATTCTCGGCTCTGTTTATGGCGGCGGACGTCTGGCATCCGTGGGTACTGAATTCACAGCCGTAGAAAGTCCAAATTACGGTAACTTCAAGGAAGATGGAGACGGTAAGACCTACGGACATATCACCATTGATATCAGTGGAGGTACCATCGGTAATGAGGTGGGTAATGCCGAGTCGGGTAACGTATTCGGTGCTTCCATGGGTCGTCTGGATCTTCTGAATGGCACGCGTAATCCCATCTGGCCTAAGATGGCTCAGGTGAAGGAGACGGTTGTCACCATCGGTGGCGAAGCAGTCATTAAGCGCAATGTCTATGGTGGTGGCGAGTTGGGTACTGTGCGTGACAATGCCACTGTGACGATTAATGGCGGTCAGGTGAATCGAGATGTCTATGGCGGTGGTTATGGTAGTGAAGACAGGACCCATACCATCTTTACCGTGAAGGAGCCCAAAGAAGGTGTCACGAATCCAAGTAGTGCCAGTGACTATGACGATAATACTTACGCCTTCACGCCAATGCAGTTTGCTGGTTGTGTGGGTAAGAGTACAACGGTGAATGTCAATGGCGGTTATATCAGAAAGAGTATCTATGGTGGTGGTGAAATGGCTTCTGTGGGTCTCGTTAATTGTCGAGCTGAAAAGGTTACTTCTGGAACCAGTACAGACGACAAGGTTATTATCCATGATGCAGTATCTGGCGAAGACTACTTCTACTCGAATGTGACAAAACATGCGAATGCAGACAAAGAGTTTGCCTTAAGCTGGCCATACGAGTTCAAGTATATCCCCACTTTTGATGGTGCAACACATGTCAATATTAAGGGTGGACGTATCGGTCTTAAGGGTAGTGACAAAGATGCGACCCTTACAGACAATGGTGATGTGTATGGTGCCGGTAAGGGTAAAGCCGGTGACTATAATGATTATGTCTTCTGTGCGAATGTCGGTTCTACTGATGTTGTCATTGATCACACCAGCAATGCTACTCCGAAAGATTTTGCAACGGGTGATGGTGACTGTATCGCTGGTGCCGTCTATGGCGGTGGTGAAGATGGTCACGTCATGGGCGATACTAAACTGACGATAGTGAAAGGTTTGGTAGGTCACTCTATCTACGGTGCTGGTAGTGGTAAGGGAAAGTTCAGTACCAGTCTGTTGAAGATTGGTTCAACGAGCGAACACTATACTCGTGACATCTACAGTTTTACTGCAGGTAAGGTGTTTGGTAACTCGACTGTCGAGATGAGTGGTGGAACCGTGGTGCGCAATGTCTATGGCGGTGGTAACATGGGATCTGTCGGTAAGGGTAACTATGCCGGTGGTGCTGATGATTATTCTACATCAGGCTATGGCGAGACGCTTACTGGCAATCTGTGGGATAACGCCAATGATTATAGCAAGGCTTTCCTCGGTAGTGGTAAGTGTACCGTTAATATTACTGGCGGTACCGTTGGCTATATTGACGAAAGTGATCCTTCGAATAGTATGTATCCTTGGAATTCTACTGCGAGCCTGCCATACGGTAACGTCTTCGGTGGTTGTCGCGGTGAGTCTGCGCCTAATATCGTAGAGACGCCACGTTACCTTTATAGTCCTGAGTTCTTCGTGGGCTATGCCAATGAAACAGCGGTGACGATTGGAAAGACGGACGGCAGCGGACCTACTATTCTCGGTTCGGTCTATGGTGGTGGTATGGATGGTCATATCCGTCGTGACGCCTCTGTGACCATTCTGGGTGGTGAAATCGGTATACCTTTCACTGAAGCCAACAAGACCAAGGTAAAAACCTCTGACCTCAATGATATCCAGTGGCTGGCTCGTGGTAATGTCTATGGCTCTGGTTCGGGTATCGGTAAGTATAAGTATGATTTCGACTATGATGGTAAATACGAGAGCACTGTTAAGTATAATAATGGCAGGGCAACCGTAGATACCAAGGAAGAAGATTACAGTACTTCTGCCGGTTCTGTCACCCGATTTACCACGGTTGATATCAAGGGCGGCACCATCCATCGTAATGTCTATGGTGGTGGTTCGCTCTCGAGTATCGGTGCACCGAAAATCGGGCAGAGTTACGATCCCTACCATCCGAGCGATTCTGAGCATAGCAGCGAGGTAGGCAAGCAGTCACTGAATAAGGTCACTATTTCCGGAGGCCAGATTGGTGATGCCGATTGTCTTACTTCTGGTTATGGCGGTGAGGTGAATGGTGGAAGCCGTGGTGCCATGGCATTTGAAAACTCCCTGGCTAATCCTGCTTCATTCGCAAACAGTGTCTATACAGAAGTCACTATCAGTGATGATGCCGATGTCAAGGGTAATGTCTTCGGTGGTGGTGAGGCCGGTATCGTGAAGCACGACACAGAAGTGAAGATGCAGGGCGGTACAGTCGGCAATGACCTCTATGGTGGCGGTGACTTGGCTGATGTGGGTGGTAATACTGTTGTCGATATGACAGGTGGAACCATCAAACACGATGCCTTTGGCGGAGCCCGAGGAACAGCCGATGTTGCTGCTGAGGTGAAAGGTAAAGCAACGGTGACGTTGAATGGTACGAAATTTATACCCGCATTCGATACTAGTGGCATTCTTACCGGTGGCCGTATCTTCGGTGCTAACAACGTGAATGGTACGCCAAAGGGACATGTCAAGGTACATGTGCTCCAGACGGTTGACAGCGCGAAGGATCCTAAGGTGGCTTTGGCTGACAGAACGACCTATGATGTAGGTGCTGTCTATGGTGGCGGTAATAATGCTGACTATAGGCCGACCTCTACGACTGAGTTTGCCGAGGTAATCATCGATGGCTGTGAAAAGACCAGTATCAAGTATGTCTTTGGTGGCGGTAATGCTGCTGCTACACCAGCCAATGAGGTGAAGATTAATGGTTGTTACATCATCGACAATGTCTATGGCGGTGGTAATGGTACTGTTAGTCCGGCTAACGTCGGTTACGATGAAGCGGCTATAGGTGATACGCCTGCCTATAAGACTTTGGGAACTGCCAAGACGAATCTCTCTGGCGGTTATGTCCATAATGTCTATGGCGGTAGTAACAATCAGGGTAATATCCTTGGTGGTGCTTCTGTGACGAACGAGAAGTACACGGGTGAAGGTTGCTGTGAGACCCTGCAGGTTCAAGAAATTTATGGCGGCGGTAAGAAGGCTGACATGTTCGGTGGTGCAGAAATCGTTTTGGGCTGTATGCCTGACGACTGGATTGGCGCTATCTATGCTGGTGCTGAGAACGCCGATGTGGGTGGCGACGTGGGTCTGACGCTGACGAGCGGTAAGTTCGAACGCGTGTTCGGCGGTAATAAGTCGGGTGGTAAGATCGACGGCTATATCGAAGTGAACATCGAGGAGAATCCTGAGTGTGGCACACCTATTATCATCGGTGAACTCTATGGCGGTGGTAACGAGGCTCCTTATAGTTATCCCCTTCTTGATAAGGATCCGAATTACCTGTCGCCGCGTGTCAATGTCCGTGCCTTTACCAGTATCGGTACTATCTATGGTGGTGGTTTGGGTAAGACGGCTACGGTCACCGGTAACCCATTGGTGAATATCAACGAGGTTGCTGGTGGTAGGGGATATGCCGGCGAGACCAGAACCCTTGAAGATGGTACGAAGGTCACTCTCTATGAGCGTAAGACTGATGGTAAGATGGGCGTTATCGGAACTGTCTTCGGTGGTGGTAATGCGGCCAAGGTTATCGGAACGACCTACGTGAACGTGGCTACGGAGGCTGAGCAGAAGATGGAATCGCTCAAGACGATGGATGCTACCGGTAAGGTGACGGAAGTCAAGAGGTCTGTCGTCGGTGCCGATATCCGCGGCAACGTCTACGGTGGCGGTAACGCTGCCGATGTGACGGGCGGTACGAACGTCACTATCGGAGAAAAGAAGGTAACGACACCTCCGACTACCACACCGACAAATCCGTAACAGGTCATGAAATACTGAGGAGATGATGAGAAGAATCTTTTTGATAATGTTGGTCACGATGATGGCTGTGCCGGGAATGGCACAGACCGTCACCGCGCAGCCAGACATCGTAGAGTGGCACCCGTGGAAGGGAAAACGCGTGGCGTATTTCGGCGATTCGATCACCGATCCGAGGAACAGCGGCTCGAAGAAGAAGTACTGGGGATTCCTCCAGGACTGGCTAGGCATCACACCCTATGTCTATGGCGTGAGCGGACGGATGTGGAACGATGTGCCGCGGCAGGCGCAGAAACTGCAGGAGGAGCACGGCGACAGCGTGGATGCCATCCTCATCTTCATGGGTACGAACGACTATAACACGGGCATCCCTATCGGTGAGTGGTTCACGGAAAGGCCCGAGCAGGTGATGGCGGGTATCCATGAGACGAAACATCTGGTGGATCGTCGGCATCGCTATCCCGTGATGTGCGACTCGACGTACCGGGGACGTATCAACAAAGCGATGGACTATGTGAAGCGGATGTACCCCCGGAAGCAGATCGTACTGCTGACACCGATACACCGGGCGGAGTTCTATGCCAACGAGAAGAACTGGCAGCCGAGGGAGGACTATACGAACCTTTGCGGCGAGTATCTTGATGCCTATGTGGAGTCGGTGAAGGAGGCGGGGAACCTCTGGGCGGTGCCTGTCATCGACCTGAATGCTCTCTGCGGACTTTATCCGCTGATGGATGAAATGGCGCAATACTTCAAGAATGCGGAGAACGATCGTCTGCACCCCAATGACGAAGGTCATCGACGGATGGCGCTGACCTTGATGGGACAGCTGATGGCGCTGCCGGTTTTTTAGAATTTACAGTTTACAGATATGGAGTCAATTGTTTTTTTAGGTTTTAACCTTTACGCATGGATTACGATCCTCACCGTGTTGACGATGTTTACGGTATTGTTGTTTACCAAGTTGCGTACCGACCTGGTATTCCTGGGTGCCATTGCCATTCTTTTCGTCACGGGTGTGCTTGATGCCAAAGAGGCTTTCTCGGGCTTCAGTAGCACGAGTGTCATCGTCATCGGTGTGCTCTTCATCGTGGTGGCTGGACTGATGCATACGGGTGTGCTTCAGTGGATTGTGAAACACTTGTTGGGTCAGCCCGATTCTTATTCGAAAGCCGTTGTCCGACTCATGCTTCCTGTGGCAGCCCTGAGCTCATTCCTCAGCAATACTACTGTCGTGGCTCTTTTCGTGGGCATCGTCAAGATGTGGTCAAAGAAGCTGAACATCTCTCCCTCCAAACTGCTGATCCCCCTGAGCTATGCCTCGGGTATGGGTGGTGTGTGTACGTTGATTGGTACGCCGCCTAACCTCATCATTTCTGGTCTCTATGCCGAGCATACGGGTACAACTATGAATATTCTTACCACCACCATCCCCGGTCTCTTCTGTCTCTTTGTCGGTGTGCTCTCCATCATCGCCATGCGCAAGCTGTTGCCCAATCGTCGGGCACCGGAGTCGGCCTTCGAGGCTACCAGCGACTATACCGTCGAACTGTTGGTTCCTTCAGACAATCCCCATATCGGTGAGACTATCAAGGAGGCCGGACTGACAGACGTGCATGGTGGCAGCCTGATCGAGATTGTCCATTACGATGAAATCCGCTCACCGGTGCCCGATGACGAGCCCATCCTTGGTGGCGACCGTTTGGTCTTCGCTGGTCAGATTGATGAGATACTCGACCTGAAGAAGAGTCACGGCTTTGTCAATGCCGACCATTATATCTTCACAATGGACGAAGTGTCAAAGGATCGCCAGCTCCGTACTGCTTTCGT